>JAEIGA010004303.1_pt1 | contig 22040 bp, 6 predicted proteins | sample 9270691 | NCBI WGS metagenome assembly JAEIGA01 (sample SAMN17057246, study PRJNA624740) | gut metagenome | biome: biome; isolation source: fecal sample | host: Bos grunniens | place: China: Xizang | collected 2019 | reverse complement strand
TGGCTGAGTCTGCACTAGTATACACCAATGTTGGTGATAATGTTGATGTTGAAACTGGTTCTCAGAGTATTATATCAACAATGAAAGCTTTTGGTGTTGAAGCAAATAACACTATGTCTATTGTAGATAAATTTAACGAAATAGGTAATAATTTCGCCATAACTACAAAAGGCATTGGTGACGCATTGCAGGTTTCTGCAAGTGCTATGGCTGCCGCTGGCAACACTCTTGATGAGACTATAGCATTAACTACTGCGGCCAACACCATAGTCCAGAATCCAAACACTGTGGGCACCGCATTAAAAACCCTCTCTCTTAGAATAAGAGGAGTTAAGACAGAGTGAAAATCGCTCCCCTATGTGGAGACATATAGGTAAACAATCTGCTCAAAACGGGGAAACTCCAGAGGTGGACAATCCCGTGGGGAATTCTTTCTAAATTATTAAAATAAACTTAAGGAGGTGGAATAAAGTGAAAAAGAAAACAAATGAAGAGTTTTTATTAGAATTAAGTAAGTTGAATCCAACTTACGATGTTTTATCAGAATATGTAAATATTGATACCAAAGTTCATTGTTATTGTAAAATTCACAATGTATATTTTGACTCAAAACCATATGACTTACTTCGTGGCAAATGCGGATGTGAATTATGTCGCAGAGAAAAAATAAGTAAAGCAAAAAGAAGAGTCCATAAAGAATTTGTGGAATTATTATATTTAGTCAATGATAAAATACGAGTTATAGGAGAATATAAAGGCTCGGACAAAAATATAGAATGTGAGTGTTTAGAACATAATATTGTATTTACTGGTAAGCCAAATAAATTACTACAAGGACAAATTGGGTGTTGTATGTGTATAGCACGAAAAAATCACGAGAGTGGTTTAAAATCACACGAAGAATTTATTCAAGAAGTGTCGGAAGTACATCCGTTTATTGATATTATGAGTGAATATAATGGAGCCAAAGAAAGAGTTAAAGCAAAGTGCAAGATTTGTGAAACAGAATGGAATCCTGTGGCAGGAAGTTTAATTCAAGGCTATGGTTGTCCTCATTGTAATTTTTCAAAAGGTGAGAAAACTATTGACAAATGGTTACATGACAATGAAATTATACATAATCATCAATATAGTTTTGAAGATTTAAGAGGATATAACGATAAGTTGCCTTTAAGGTTTGATTTTTATTTACCAGATTATGATTTATTGATAGAATACCAAGGTCAATTTCACGATGGAACTTCTGATTTGCAAACCGAAGAGAACTATTTAAGACAACAATCTAACGACCAAAAGAAACGTACTTATGTCAAATACCATAATTATAATTTATTAGAAATATGGTATTGGGACTTTGATAATATTTCAACAATATTAGAATTGTATATTAATAATTTAGAAAGCTCTGTAGAGACCACAGCAATATAAGTAATTATAATGCGTATGCAGATTATCTCATTGAGATAAAGGTATGGTCCGCTCTGCACAAATAACCAAATAATATGAAAGTGCAGAATCAGGCAGAAATGACCTGATCCTTTTTATTTCTATAATAAAAAGAGTAACAAATGGTAGAAGAAGCTGGTCTTGAAACTGATGGAATGGCAGAAACAACATCACAACTTCAAGCCAAGCTTAAAGCATTAACTGATGGTAAAGTTGACATCATGGTTGATGCAAATAGTTTCAAAGATACAACACAAATTTTAAGAGAAATGGCGGCTGAATGGGAAAATCTTACGGATGTGGAACAAGCTGCAGCCCTTGAACTCCTAGGTGGAAAAAGGCAGGCAAACACGTTAGCTGCCATACTAACAAACTTTGACATAGTAGAAGATGCAATCGCCGCATCAGAAGGCAGTGCTGGCTCAGCACTTGCCGAAAACGAAAAAGTCCTTGATTCAATCGAAGGTAAGGTTCAGAAATTCAAGAACTCTACAGAGCTCTTCTGGAGCAATCTTCTCGATGACGAAGTTATCAAGTTCTTTGTAGACCTTGGAACTGCAATTGTCAAACTCTCTAGTTGGCTTGGTGAATTAGAAAGTGTAATTTTTGCTATATTAATGTATTTTAATATGAGCAAAAAATACCCATTTGATTTAGCTTCATTGATATTTGGACCAGACGGTATAAATCGTGTTTTAAAAGGTTTAGGTGTGATAAAAAGCTTCTTACACAGTTTTAAAAAAACAGAAGCGCCATTAGGACTTTATCCTCCAGGACTTCCGGCATCACAAGAACGATTAGGGCTTCCAGCACCACAAACTGGTTTAGTTCCTTATGGTCCAACATCATTGATGCCAATTGACTCAATGTCACAAGAAGAAAAAACAAGCTTTTTTGCTAATATGATTAACAATGCACGAATGGCAGCACAAAATATTTCTCAATTATTTATGAATATGATAAATAAACTCAAAACTGCCTCTAGTAATATATTTATAGGTGCATTCGATACGATAAAAACTAAGGTTGGTAGTTTTACAAATCAAATCAAAAAAGCTTATTATAAAGTCACAAACCAAACGTTTATGACAAACAAAAGTGGAAAAGCCCAAAAGACACAGGCTGTAGACCGCAGAATGAGTGTTTATCAGGGCAGTGATAGTGCTGATTCCCAAACCGCATTTAAAGTTAGTCAAATGTGGCAAAACCATATAGCTCGATTAAGAGATTCTATTGGCAGAGTAAAACAAGATTTCTCAACCGTGTGGCAACATCACAACGAAAGAGTTTCACAGTCTGTTAAATATGCAAGTATACAATTTAACAAATTAAAGGCATCTACGGCTAATACATTTGGTGTAATTTCCAACATAACCTCTAATGTGGCTAATAAAATGAAGAATACATATGGTAAAGCCACTGATTTTATGAATGCAAAGATTTTGTCTATCAATAATGCCTTTGTTAAAAACACAAGCAAAGCATATACTACGGATGAGTCTGGAAAAGCTCATAGAGTCAAAGTAGGAAGAGTTTTGCCAAGTCAAATACCATCGATATATGAACCACAAGAACAGTCTTACAGCAGAGTAAACGAAACAATCAATAAAATAAAGGATAACATTCGTAATACTGTTGAAAGTGGCAAGTGGATGTTTACAGACTTGGCTTCCCGTGTTAGTCAGCAATTTAATACGATAAAAACTAGTATTGATAATTCTTTGACAGGGGCTTTTGGTGGTCTTAGAAATTCTATTAATAAAACATTGGATAATATTTCTAATGTTGCAACAAAAACGGCTGATAAAGTTAAGAACATATATAATAAAGCAACAGATACTATGAAATCAAAAATCACATCTGTTCAAAATGATTTTGTTAAGGCTACTAGTAAAGCATATACAACAGACGAGACTGGAAAAATTCATAGGGTAAGAGTTGGAAAAGTTTTGCCGACCACACAACCAACCATTTATGAACAACCAGAACAATCATATAGCAAAGTAGATGAGGCGATAAATAGAATAAGAATTAATCTTCGCAACACTATAGATAATGGTAAATGGATGTTTGAGGATTTAGCTGCTCGTGTTGGATATCAGTTTAATAAAATAAGAACTAATATTGGAAATACTGTAAGCAGCACCTTTAATAATATAAGAAGCAATGTTGAGTCAGGATTTAATAAAACGATTAATTCTGTATCCACTGCTTTCAATAAAATTAAATCTAAATTCGGAAGACAGTCGTCTACAAGCTTAGTGCCTTTTGATGATCGTGGGGCAAAACAGTCTTATAGTGGGTTTACAGCCACAGCAAAAAAAGTGTCGGCAGAAGTTAATCGTATATGGGCAAAGCATATTGATAATTTAAATGGCTCATTTAAGTCTGTTCAAAATGAATTTACTCGTATATGGGCTAACCATAAGGTTAGAGTTGCAGATTCAGTAGCACATGCGAAGTCACAGTTTGCTTCGATGGCTGGTGGTGTATCTGCTCAATTTGCTAATATGCGTGCAAAAATGTCTCCTGTTTTTAATTGGATTACAAATACTGCACAGGCTGTTTCTACCAAAACTAAGAGTATATTTGGTAAAATAGCTGATCCTATTGTAAGCGGATTCCAAAAAGCAACTGCCAAAATGAAAGGTTTCGCAGGTGATGTATCTAAGGCTTTTAAACAAAGACTTGGTTATGATCAAGCTCCAGTTGCTACAGGCCCATCTATGTTTGATTCTTTGGCACAAGTTCAAGGTAAAAAGTTATCAATGTATGATGGTGGTATGACAGAAGCTAATACTGCTGCAATTTTTGATACTGCAAATCAAAAGGCACAACAAGGAGAAGCGATTTTTCAGAAATATATAACCACAATGGAAGGTGGCAATGACGGCCTTAAAGCATATCTTGCGTCGTTAAACGGTGGTAAAGCTACTATGGCTGGCTATAATAAATTCCTTCAAGAGCATAATGCTGGAGTTAAAGCTTCTGGTATTGCAGCTAAAGTTGCAGGAATTGGACATATGTTCCTTAATATGGCTCTTAGTATGGGTATGTCAATGATTCTTTCTACGGCGATTTCTGCAATCGGTAAATTAATCAATAAAAATAAAGAACTTGCAGAATCTGTAAGAGAGGCAATGGCTGAAATTGAAAATTCAAGAAAAGAATTAAAAGAACACTATGATACAATTCAGGAAATTAAAGATGATTATGCAGACCTTGCAAACGGTGTTGATGACTTAGGTCGTAATATAAGCTTATCAACAGATGAGTATAAACGATACAACGAAATTGTCAATCAAATAGCTTCAATGTTCCCTGAAATGGTATCAGGGTATACAGAAGAAGGAAATGCTATTATTGCCTTAAAAGGTAATGTTGAGGCTTTAGAAGAAGCTTATAAAAAAGAAGCCGAAGCGGCTAGGGATGCAATATTGATTAAACAGAACGATGTATTTGATAATTTTAAAAACAATACTACTGAATCGCAAAGTTGGTTTGGTGCTAGGTCTGGAAAAAGCAAGCAAAAAGACTTAAGCGATGTAGGTACTTTGATGTCTGGTAATGAGGAACAAATAGAAAATCTTATAGATGAACAGGGAAGTAGTGCGGTCAGACAATTATTGAAAGACGCAGGTATTAAATTTACTTCATTTGACGATACTGTGGATGTAGTTAAAGAAAATATGGCCTCTATTCAAGCTTATTATCGTAAACTTAAAGGTGAAATAGAAGCCGAGGCCGCCTCCGTAAGAACCGTTCTTAATGCATATTTACAACAGGATTGGGATTATCTGCAAATGTCCGATGAGGGCAAAAAATTAGCTCAGTCTATAATTTCAGGTTTCGATACAGAATTTTATTCTCAATTTGATTCTGCAGCTGAAATGGAAGCATGGGTTACAACTAACGTAATTCAACCACTGCAAAACACGGCTAATTTAGAACAAGTTGAATTAACTTTTGGTTTACAAACCAAGTTCAATAATGGTGAAATTTCTGTAGATGAATATATAAAACAAATCAAAGAAATGCTTAAACAATTAGAACCTGTATTGGGTAAAGAAGTTGTTACTAATTTAAGAACTGTATTTGGAATAGAAAGTTATGAAACCAAGAAAAAGAGTGCTGAGGAAATTCTTGATTCTGAAGGCGATAAAAAAGTTGGCACACTCTCCAAAGAAGACCTCGATATTATCGATAAAAATAAGACAAAATGGAAAGAAGAATTTGGGCTTGACGACAAAACTCAAATGTCGTGGAAACAACTTACCGAGAAGATTGCTGAAGCCAAGAAAGAAGCGTTAAGTACTGGAGAAGCTTTTGATGAAATGTCAAAGAAAGTTGATGAGGTTCAAGATATTTATAACACTTTAGCTGACGCCGCAGAAGAATATAGTGAAAACGGTGGATACGTAAATATTGATACACTCCAAGAATTGCTGAAACTTGAACCAAAATATCTTGCTATGTTATATGATGAAAATGGACAGCTTAATCTTAATAAGGATGCTATTCTAAATGTAGCACGGGCTCGTGTCGAAGATATGGGTGTTCAGGCGGCATTAAGTGCTATAACACAAGCTAAAAAAGCCATTGAAGAACAAGATATTTCAACATTAAAAACACTTACTGAAACTACATATAACCAGGCTGATGCAACATGGGCATTAGTGCAAGCTAATTTAGCTGCTTTAAAAACAGAAGCAGAAAAAGCAAATATAGATCCAAGCAATGCGTTATATGGTCAGCTTGATGGGGTATATGAAAAAGTTGAAGGTCAAGTAAATGCTATTAAAAATCTTACATTGAGTGCTTCAAGAAATATAGGAAGTTCGTTACGTACTGGTGGGTCTAGTGGGTCTAAAGGTAAAACTGCTCTTGAAAAAATTCAAGAAAAATATGAACACCAAATCAAAGATCTCGAAAATCAGCAAACTTACATTGAAAACGAAATAGAGAAACTCGAAGCACAAGAAGAAGGTGTTTCTGCTGACTATTACGAGAAACAAATAGACCTCGAAGAAGAAAAGATTGCACTTTATGAACAAGAACGAGCAGAACTTCTCAAACTTAAACGTACTGATGAGGTTGCTGATGCAATTTGGGAAGTTGAACATGCTATTCAAGAGTCTACTCTTCGTATGATTGAATTCCGTAAATCAATTGCTGAGCTATATGCAACGGCATCTGAAAGAATCACTGAAGCTTATGATCGTAGACAACAACTTTCTGATGACAGAACATCTTTTATCGAAAATGAGATATCAATTCGAGAGACCAAAGGTGAATTAATCCCAACCTCTGCATACGATGAGTTGATTGCAGAAGCACAAGCTAGTCGTGCTAATGCCGAAGCCGAATTAAATGCTCAAGCAGATTTATATTGGCAAGGTATTAATAATGGTGACTTCGAAGAAGGTTCAGATGAAGCTCTTGATATTATCGAAAAGATACGTCAAAAGAAATTAGATATGCAAGAGGCTAGCAAACAAGAAGCTGAGTATATAGAACAACAAAAAGATGCTTACATTGCATATTATGACAAGATGATGGAAATGTATAGCCATCGTAATGATTTCATCCAAGGACAATCGGATTTTGCTCAATCTTACATAGATAGGCTTGGAGTGCTTAATATCAATGTTCCCGATGAAGCATATGAGAAAATAGCAGAAATTCAAGAATTAAGTGCTGCTGGATTAAGAGAACAGCTTGAATTTGCTAACAGCGAATTAGCTAAATTTGAAGCACAAGGTATTGATAAGAATGATCCTCGATATATTGAGAAGTTTAATGAAGCACTTACATTAGAAAAAGAAATATATGACAAGGAAACTGAGGTCTATGAAACTCATCAGCAAATCTTTGATAACCAAATCGATAGATTTAATCAGGTTATAGACCGTATCAATGATACAACACAGAAACTACAGAATATTTCTGGTCTTCTTGAAAGAGAGGATGTTGCTACTGAAGACGGTGAGTGGACTGCCGAAGGTTTAACACAACTTGGTATGGCTTATCAGCAGATGGAATATTATAAGCAATCTGCTGATGAAGTTGCTGAGAAGATTGCAGAAGTCACCGAAGCATATGAGAACGGTGAAATCAGTGAGAAGAAGTATTATGAAACAATGCAGGAGCTTGAGGGTCAACAATGGGACGCTATAAATTCATACGAGGATATGAAGGACACTATTGTTGATTTAAATGAAGCTCGCATTGATATGATAGAACAAGGTCTTGATAAAGAAATTGAGGCCATGCAAGAACTCATAGATCTGAAGAAAGAAGAATTAGAATCCGAAAGAGCCTTATATGAATTCAAAGAGGATGTTGAAGACCAGCAAAAAAGCATCGCCTCATTACAAAGACGGATAGCGTCTATGAGTGGATCTACAGATGCTTCTACTATTGCAGAACGCACGAAATTGCAACAGGAATTGCGTGAAGCTGAAAAATCTCTCGATTCAACCTACAGAAATCACGCATACGATAGCATGAGTGATGCATTGGATAACGAAATGGAATCATACTCCAAATCATCTGAAGATTATCTTGAACAACTCAGAGAATCCATAAAAGATACAGACTTACTTATAGAAACAACATTTACAGACGTTATGCAAAATGGTCAAATCGTCCTTGAGACATTAACTACACTCTCAAACACATATGGTATTCAACTTGATGGCTATTTAACCTCACCCTGGAAAAATGCAACAAGTGAATCTTTAAACTTTGAAACATATGCAACCTCTCACTTCAATGCAGTTTATGATACTGTAGAAACTAAGACTTCTGACTTAACAGGATATACAAAAGCCCCATGGGAGGCTGGTGAAGGTCAAGCTAAGACATTTAATGAAAAGTCTATAGAGTATATGAATGGTGTTGTAACTCATGCCGAAACAGAGTACAAGACTCAATTGCAAGAGAAGTTGGATTATCCTTGGCTACAGGCAAATGGACAAGCATCATGGGGCAAAGGTGTTAAGGGTGTATTAGATCAAGCAGTTAAAGACGCACAAGAGGCAGGCAGAAAAATTGCCGAGGCACTTGATGTTGAAACTCCAAGTTATAAGGGTGCGGATACTAGTGGCACTAACAATACTGGTGGTTATACTCCAAAGCCTGCTGGTGGTTCTGGTGATGAAAATATAAAACAATTGCAACGGTTTTTAAACACTGGATTTGGGGCAGGATTAAAGGTGGATGGAATTGATGGTCCAGCAACACGAAAAGCGGTTGAAGATGCTCAAAGAAAGGTATATTCATATCTTACAAGTATTGGTTATCGTAATCCAGGCATTCTTTTCAATGGTAAATATACCGAAGGAACAAAAAGTTGGTTTACTACCTATTGGAATGAGAAATCATATAGAGATCGTCAAAATCGTGAGTGGTGGGAAAAGAATTGGAAGAATAAGATGCCAGTCCCAATGTATGCTAAAGGTACTATGGGCACCAAAACCTCAGGCTTTGCAATCACAGACGAAAGTTGGATAGGTGAAGAAATCACCCTTGCTGCAGGTAAGAACGGACAACTTCAGTACCTCAAGAAGGGTTCTGCCGTAATGCCAGCCGACATCAGTACAAACCTTGTAGAATGGGGTAAACTCAATCCCAATATGATGAATGTTGGTGGTGGAGCAAACCTTAACATGATTAGCAATGCAGTTAACAAGCCGGAACTTAACCTGTCATTTGATAGCTTAGTTCATGTTGATAGCTGCTCACAAGATACATTAAAAGACTTAGAAAAGATGGTTGATACAAAAATTAACCAATTTAGTAAACAGATGAATTATGCAATTAAAAAATTTAAATAAAAGAATTAACCTTAGTAATTGGGGTGGCTTATGCCATCCCTTTTACTATATACAAATATTGAAGTAGTTAAAGGAGGATGATGTGAAATGATCGATGCTCATAGAATTATATTTAATGGCTTTGACAGTTTAGATTTTGATGTTACTACCCATTTGGCTTTTGATTCAGATAATGGTGGCACTTCAAGTTTTTTAAATCGAGACTCCGTACACTCAGAACACTATGATGGTTCATATCGAAGAATTCACTCATATAAATACAACGATGTAGTAACTCCTACATTTACATTTATAAAACAAAATTTCGAAGATTTTACACCAGAAGAAAATAGAAGAATGTTGAGTTGGTTAACGGCATCTGATAAACCTGGATTACTTAAGGTTTACCAAGACGACAGTAATGTATTATCATATCAGCTTTTTGGTAACTTTACAGAAACCGAAGTTTATAAGCTCGGCAATGGTCGTGTCGTTGGTTATGTGGCAACCTTTGAATCATCGGCACCATATGCTTATTCTCGTAAATTTGTTTATCCAGAAGTGCATGTGACCGCAACAGAAATTAATAATAATGATGAAACCAACGATTACTTAGCTGTTTCTGGAACTCAAACATTCAATATAACATGTGATAGTGATGAGTATAATAAGTTAATTTATCCCAAAGTAACTATCGTTTTTGACGAAGGAAATATATATTTCCCAACAACAACAGATCCTATGGCTTCAAACTTCACCATGATACCTAATGTGATTTATTCTTATGGTGACAATCGTTGTATCAACATAAACCAAGGAGATATTAATGACCAAGGTAAATTTGTTTTATCAAAGGAAGACCTATCGGACAATACTGTAGCAAGCGGCAATTTGGTTGGTAATCACTATTATTTTCCCAAAGACAGAACTGTAAGAAAAGTTGTGGTTGATAGTAGTGGTGTAAATTATACTTGGAAAACTGTAAGCATTATTGGTGCTGCTATAACAATAAACAACTCTTATACTCTGAACGGAGAAACCGTACCTAAAGAAGTAATTGTTGCTGGTGGTGCACCAGGTGAAACAATAATACTTGACGGTACAAATAAAATTATATCTAGTGCTACAAGTAATCAACTTAAAATAATCGGTGATGACTTTAATTGGGAGTGGCCATCACTTATTACTGGAGAAAATGCTATTACTGTCACTGGCAATTGTAAAATTAAGTTTGAGTGGCTTGAACCACGTAAAGTCGGAAGTCTGTGAGGTGAGTTATTATGAATTTACCTCAAAATTTATTTGATGGCAATGTCAGTGTGCAAACATTTTTATGCCAACCTGATAAAGAAATTATAGGTGAAATTTTACCTTATGGCTTCAATGCGAATTTTAAATTTAATACTTATTCAGAAATAAGTTTTACTATAGATAGATATTATAATGATTTATTTGATGGCACAATTAGGCTTAATCCATATTATGATTTGGTTGAATCTCTACGTGTCATATATGTTCGTGGAGTCGGACATTTTATCATTCAAGAGATTGGTGAAGATGTGTCTGAGAATGAAAGTAAATCAATTACTTGTTTTTCCCTCGAATATGCTACGGGTTCCAAATATCTTGAAAATTTCTATGTTAATACTGGCGAAGAGGGTTCTGTAGAAACAATGTATTATGCCCAACAGTATGGTGCAGAGTATTCGATTGATAATTATTATCAGGTGGCGAGTAAATATAATCCTTATCGGAGATATTACATTAAGAAATATACTGATAATAATGCTTATAATTATGTTGAAGTTCCAGTGCTTGATGAGAATGACTTTAATTCATATGATGGCTCTACGGTAGCAAAAACTCTTTATGATGTAGCATATAAAAATGTTCAATTTTATGATCCTTATCTACCAGAGTTGAGTTTATTACATCTTGTATTTGACCGTATTCCCGAGTGGAAGATTGGACACGTAGATAAGGAATTATGGCATCAAGAAAGAACTTTCAGTGAAGATAGAACGGCGGTTTATGACTTTTTATACAATACTGCTGCAGAAACATTAGATTTTGTAATGGTATGGGATAGTATTAATGGTGTTGTGGATTTCTATAAAACTACAGAAGATGGAATAACTGCCGATGAAGAAGTAGAAACCCAATGGAATACAGATGTTTTTATTAGTCGTGAAAATTTGGCATCGGCGCTAGATATTAAATATAGTACGGATGACATTAAAACTAAACTTAAGATTGCTGGTAGTGACGGACTTGATGTTCGTGATGTAAATCTCGGTCAAAACCATATTCTTAATCTATCTTACTATAATACCCCTTTATGGTTAGGTGAGGATTTGCATTTAAAATATAATGCTTATACAAATGATTTGGTGGAATATACGGCACAATATAAAGAATTTATTTCTGCTTGGTCTGCTGTTTACAATGAGTATAGTGACCTTATGAATTATGTTCCAGCAGAGCCGAGAGTTATGCTTGTTGGTGATAAGTTCGAGAAATTATATTGTGTCAAAAATCAATATTTGCCTGCTTCTAAAGAATATAATAATAAATTAACATATTACAAATATAATTTGGAGACCCTTACTTATGTTCAGGCATCGCCTCAACCAACAAGTGATAAGGATTTAAAGGATGGTCAATATTATGTTCAGTCAAATAATACTTTGGATGAGTTGGTCAAACAACTTCAGACAAAGCTAGAAAGATATAAAGTAGATCAGCAAGATAATGGTGAACCGTCTCAAATAGCACGAACCGAAGATGTGTTATTAACACTTGAAAATGATGTTTCTGATTCTGCAACTATTCGTGTACGTTATGATGACAATGGGGAAAATTATCGTGTTTATAGAACCAGAACTGATGCTTCAACAGGTGTTTCAAATACAATAAGTTTTTCTCTTGCAGAATGGGTAAGTGGTGTTTTAAAGGCTGATTATACAAGTAATGATGATCGTAATATGAATCTCTCTGGCTTTAAGATTAAATCCATAGGCACTCTTGGTGCTTATTTTTGTTTGGTGAGAGATGAAATGGAAAAGGTAAATCTCGAAGATTATGGGATAAAATTACTCCAGGAAAAACAAAATACTTATACAAAAATATTTATTACTCAAACCGAAGGTTATATGAATGAAGAAGGTTCTCAATGTGTTACGAGTAACGAAGAACCTACTGGAGATGAATACCCTATGGGGACTAAATGGCTTGACACTAATAATACAAAACCTGATGGTAGTCTAATTATGAAAATTCGTACTAGCAGTGGATGGGATGATTATACACCAGATGGTAACGATTACGAGAATTATGCCCGTTTCTATGAGAACTATATTAAGCTTGGAAATGTACAGACTGTGCTTGCAGAAAAACAATTACGAGCAGATTATTTATTAAATGGTGTAGCTATTAAGGATAGGTATATTACAAAAGAAAATATTAATTCGGCTAATTTATTGACCGTTACACAGAGTTATTTTCCAGAAGAAACAATTACTCTTGTGGAATATAATACGGAGTTTGGGTTTATTAGCTTTACTATCGATTCTGATACAGAAAATAAATATGCTACATATGTAATTAACGGTACTCCATATGTATCGTATGCTCATTCTCAAGGATTATGTCTTTCCAAAATGAATGTTTTAAAAGAAGCTTCGGATATGAACAATTATTTTACCGAGCAGGAACTTGTGAGATTATCTCCGTTTATTAGAGAAGACGAATATACAGACAATAATTTTTTGCTAACTGGTTATGAATCAGAGGAAGAACAAATGAATATAAAACAAGAACTTCTTAATACTGGTGATAAAGAGTTGAGTAAGATTTGTCAGCCAAAACTTTCATTTAGTGCAACTATGGCCAATATATTGGATATTCCAGAGTTTGCCCCATTGAGGAATCAGTTTAAACTCGGCAATTTTATTCGTGTTGGAATAAGGGAAAATTATACAAAGAGAGCAAGATTACTTGAGGTTCAAATGAGTTTAGATGATCCATCGGATTTCTCAGCTACATTTGGTGATTTGATATCTACAAGAAGTGAAATCGACAAACATGCCGAGTTATTGCAACAAGCCGTGACGGCAGGTAAATCTGTGGCTGCAAATCAAAGCAGTTGGCAACGTGCAGTTGATAAGTCAACAGAACTTGACAGAAGGATTAATGATGGTTTACAGGATGCAACATTAGAAGTTGGAAGGGCAAACAATCAAAGCATTCAAATTGGACAAAATGGTATTTGGGGTCGTAAACTCATAGATGGCACCACAGATCAGTATGAACCAGAACAATTTAGATTAATTAATAATAAATTAGTATTCTCAAGTGACGGCTTTAAAACATCAAAAGCAGTATTTGGTAAATATACGATTAATGGTGAAGACAGATGGGGGCCATTGGCTGAATATATTACTGCCGATATGATTGAAGGTAAGTCCATTAAGGGTGGTTCAATTCAAATCGGAGATGAAAATAAACCAGGTGGAAGTTTATTTATTGTAAATCCAGATGGCAGTGTTGAAATTAAATCTAATGGTCAAGATAAATATGCTTCTGTTAATGCTCTTGAGGATATTAAAAATGCTTATCAATATCGTATTGAGCTGTCATATGAAGGTAACACAATTTTTAATACTGTTGGACAAACATGTAAAGTGATATGTAAGGTGTATAAAGAAACAACTGACATTACAAATATAATAGGTAGTTTTAATTGGTATCTCAATGGCACTTTATACAAAACCACGACAGAACCTAACATTACAATTACAAATGATAATTTTACAGGAAGCACTCAGTTAAACTGTCAAGTAACATTTGATGAATAAGGAGGTGGGACTATGTTGATAGAAAATCAATTAGTAACCGTTAAAGTATCAAATAATTCAAAGTATTATCGAGAACTCGGATATGATGTTAAACAAGGTGATGAAATTTTAGTTCCACCTCAACATTTATCTGAGAGTAGTCATACTTGTGTAAAGGTTAAATGTGATATATGTGGAGACGTTATAGAAAAAGAATATAGGAGATATTTAACTGGGCATACATATGGAATAGATGCCTGTAAAAAATGTGCTCCACATAAAACAATTTTGGTAATGCAAGAAAAATATGGTGTTAAAACAGCTTTACAAAATGAAATGTTTTTAGAAAAAGCAAAACAAACTAATATTATAAAATATGGCTGTGAAAGTCCAATGCAGAACGACGAAGTGAAAAATAAAGTTATGCAAACTAATTTACAAAAATATAATGTTAGAACACCATTTGAATCAGATGAAATACAAAAAAAAATTATAAAAACTAATATCGAGAGATATGGTGTGTCTAATCCGTCACAAAGTCCTATTATTCGAGAAAGAGTAAAACAAACTTGTTTTGAAAGATATGGAGTGGAACACACTTCGCAAGTGAAAGAGTTTAAAGAAAAGGCAATAAAAACTCTTACTGAAAATTGTGTTATTCCAACATCTTCTCAACAAATTCAAATATATGAAATGATTAAAAATAAGTATCCAAATGCAGAGTTGAATTACCCTTTCAGCACCTGTTCTTTGGATACTTTTGTTTGTATAAACGGCGTTAATTTAGATGTGGAATACGATGGCAGTTATTGGCATCAAAATAAACAAAAAGATATTAAAAGGGATAAATTCTTACAATCTCAAGGATTTAAAACACTTCGTATTCGTTCTGGACATAAAATTCCAACCGAAGAAGAGCTTTTTGATGCCATAGACTATCTTGTTAATACAGAACATCACTTTAAAGAAATAATATTATCAGATTGGAAGGAGTGTGATGGATAATGCCAACAGTTACAAGTGGAAATATAACACTTATAGATTTAACAGATACTAAAAAAGTGGATATTCATATATCTAGTAATCATCCAACAATTCAAATATATAATCCAAATGATTCTCAGAAACCATTCACTCCTGATTGGTCTAATGTACCACTAGTATTAGAAGCAACGGTTTATGCGGATTCAACAGATATAACAGATGAAATTGGTTCTTCTTTTAAATGGTCTCGTAAGATTGGAGATACAGTGGATATTTTATCGTCAACCACAAATACTTTAACCATATCAGCAAACGAATTGGTTCCACCGTCAGCAATGGTACAGTATATCTGTTCTATTACATATAACGAGAAAACATTTGAAAACATAATCACATTTGCTCGTACAGATGTAGGTAAAGATGGTGCAAGTGGCAATAGTGCTCCGGCAGTTAAAGCCCAATATTCAATTGATGGAAATAGTGGCTGGACAGACTCACTTAATGCTTCTACTCATAAATATGTTCGTTTCTCATATGACAATGGAGTAATATGGACTTCGGCAATCAAAATAGCTGGTGAAGATGGTAAGTCGGTTCAGATTAAAGGTGTAGCATATGCAAAAACTACACCAATTGCTGGACAAAATATTGTGTTATTTTCAGATATAAACACTACTGTACAAATTACTACTGCTACAAACGGTGATTCTTATCTTGTTGACGGTTATTTATGTGTATATAATGGCACTAATTTTGTATGTACTGGACAAATACAAGGCCCACAAGGTGAAAAGGGTGACTCTTACTATTTATTTATTAGATATGCAGATAATGTAAATGGTGGAGGTATATCTTCAAGTTCTACTGGTAAATCATATATTGGTTTTTATCGTTCTTCTGTTAACCAAGTTCCTACAGATGTCAGTTCTGCCACATGGAACTGGGCGAAGTTTGTTGGAGAAGACGCTAAAAGTATTACATTGAGTGCAAATGCTCAAGTTTTCAAAATTGATAAGGCTAATATTATGACTCCGGCAACAATTACAGTTGCAGCACAAGCAATTAATACAACAATACCTGGCAGTGGTTGGACATATAGTATCGATGGTGGAAAAACATTTTCAGCTACTGCTCCAACTGGAGTGATTAGAAGTGGAAATGTTGTAACTCTTACAGGTACAAGCATTACATCAAATTCAATAGTTATTAAAGCTTCGGACGGAACTTATAGTGACTTCTTAACAATATACAAAGTGTTTGACGGTTCTGATGGTGTCCCTGGAGGAAAAGGCGACTCTGCTCCAATTGCATTTTTAACCAATGAAAATATATCATTTGCTGCTAATGCAAATGGACAAATAGCTGGTACAACAGTTTATTGTAATGTTGTAGCTTATACTGGCACAACACAAATTACTCCTACAGTGGGTACAATTTTATCTACTGAACTTCCTACTGGAATGTCAATAGGTACCGTTACTACTATATCTAACCAAGTACAAATTCCTATTGTGATTGCCAATAATGCCACTTTGGGTTCTGTACAAAATGTAAATGGAGTAATTAATATTCCAATTACTAGTCCAGTTTTAACCACTTTGCAATTAACTTGGAGTAAAATTAATTCTGGTGAAAAAGGGGATAAAGGAGATAAAGGTGATGATGGTGTAGGTATAAAATCAACAACTGTCTCATACGGAGTTTCTGATTCTGCATCAACTCGACCCGCTGATACTGCATGGCAATTAACTGTTCCAGTGGTGGCAGAAGGCAAGTATCTTTGGACACGTACCATTATCGATTATACCGATGACACCGTTCCCGATACAGTTACTTACACATATGTCAAGCAAGGTGTAAAGGGTGATACTGGTTCAAGTGGTTCGTCTGTTACGGTATCCTCTATCCAGTACAAAGAAGGCGTATCTGCTACGACTGCACCGACAGGAACTTGGTCAGATTCTGTTGTGTCAGTCTCAGAGGGTAAATACTTATGGACAAAAACAGCTTTTTCAGATGGGAAAACAGCTTACGGTGTGGCTAAACAAGGTGTGAGTGGCAAAGATGGTGTAGGTATTAATTCCACAACTGTAGATTATGGAGTATCAGATTCAGCTACGGTTAAACCTACAACATGGCAACAAGATATTCCAGTAGTTGCAGAGGGGAAGTATCTTTGGACTCGTACTATCACAGATTATACCGATACATCTAAAGCAGATACAGTGACTTATATTTATGCTAAGCAGGGAACCAAAGGTGAGACGGGAACGTCTGGTACATCTGTTACGGTTAAGTCTATCAAATATCAAGCTGGAACATCGGCAACTATTGCTCCAACTGGCACATGGTCTGATAGTGTTGTTGCGGTTGCAGAAGGCAATTATTTGTGGACTCAGACTACATTTTCAGACAACAAAGTTGCTTATGGTGTTGCTAAGCAAGGGCAGAAAGGTGACCAAGGTGTCCAAGGCCCAAAAGGTAACGACGGACAGCAATATTACACTTGGGTTAAATATGCAGATACTCCGACAAGTGGTATGAGCAACGACCCAGATGGCAAGACATATATCGGTTTAGCTTACAATAAAACCACTGCAACAGAATCTACTACATATTCTGATTACGCTTGGTCTTTAATTAAAGGTGAGACTGGTGCTGTTGGCCCCAAGGGAGCAGATGGTCAACAATATTATACTTGGATTAAATATGCGGACAATGCTTTGGGTGCTAATATGAGTGATTTGCCAGATGGAAAGTTATATATAGGTTTAGCATACAACAAGACGACAAGCACGGAAAGTAATGTGGCAAGTGATTATACTTGGGCATTATTTAAAGGAGATAAAGGTGATATAGGCAGAGGAATTTCAAAGATTACCGAGTACTATTTAGCAACAACTGCCTCTAGTGGAGTTACAACTGCAACAAGTGGTTGGACTACAACAATTCAAAGTGTAACATCTACAAATAAATATTTATGGAATTATGAAATTGTTACATATACCGATGGTGCTACAAGCCCAACTACTCCAGTTATTATAGGTGTATTTGGAAACACTGGTGCAACAGGCAAAGGTATTAAATCTGTTACCGAGTATTATTTGGCTACAAATTCAGCTAGTGGGGTCACAACTTCAACTACTGGTTGGACACCTGCTATGCAAACACTTACTGCTACCAATAAGTACTTGTGGAATTACGAGTTAATTACTTATACAGATAACAGTACTGCCACGATAAATCCAGTGGTCATTGGTGTTTATGGTGACAAAGGAGATCAGGGGGTTCAAGGTCCAAAAGGCAATGATGCATATACGGTAATATTAACAAATGAGTCACATATTTTTACGGGAGATGTTTCAAATGCAATAGCAGGAACAGCAGAAACTCAAGTATTAGCCTATAATGGTTCTACCGCACAGTCTGTAACAATTACTTCTGTCAACGGCAAAACTGCTGCAACTACAGATACAGACACAGGCATTACTGGATTGAAATTTAAATGTTCGGCACTGAATGGTACAAGCCCAAAAATTACATTTACTTGTACGACTGCTTTTGTAAGTAAAAGTGGTTCTATACCAATTGTGTTATCTGTGGGTGGTGTTCAATTTACCAAGATGTTCACATATTCAATTGCTTTTAAGGGCACGACAGGTTCCCAAGGTGCGGCTGGCACTCCTGCATCTCTTGTAGATATCACCCCTTCGGCATATTACTTTAAATCAACGACTGGTAAAGATGGTACTTTTGAACCAGATTATATATATCTTTATCCTAGATTCCAAACTGTTACATATAGTGCATGGCAGTATTCAACAGATGGTGGAAAAACTTGGGTATCTGTATCTGGTGCAAACGGACTTGCAGTATCTACATATAATTCTGTTGCCTACACATTAAGAGTGGCTAGATCATCCACTTTATACACAGACACAGTTACATCTATATCATTTAGATGTGTCAGCTCAAATGCTTCGGTATATGATACTGTATCTATTGCAAAAATTTATGATGTGGTTGATTTACAGATAGGTGGAAGAAATCTGTTAACAAACAGTGGATATATGACAGATTTGAATGGTTGGACTGTTTATACAACTAATTATCCTGTCAATGATTTAAAACTCGAAGCCAATGATATATATGGAAGTGTTTTAACTGCTACTGGAACCGCGGCTAGTTCTAGAATAAGGGTTGGACAATACATACCATACTTACAGAAAGCAAATAGAACCTTAACCTTCAGTATGATCTACCAAGCTAGTGTGGATAGTACTTCGGTAACTGCTGGAGGAAAATATTCAGAGCTTGATAATTCTGGAGAATACGGTAGCTTTTCTGGTATAAATACCAAAAGAACCGATTTGGGTAACGGTTTTACATATATGGAGACTACTTTCAATTTAACATACACAGAAGCTACACGAAGCTTTTTTGTCTATATATATCCTGGAGTACAAACTACTAAAATAGTGTATTGTAAACTAGAAGATGGTAATAAGACAACGGCTAACTGGTCTCCTGCACCCGAAGATTTAAAAACATTTCAATTATATGCACCAAAAGGATATTTGATAACAAAGGATGTTCCAGAGGTTACATTACAGACTTTTGCATACGAGGGTAGTAGAGCAATTACTGATGCTACTTTTAAATGGTATAGTTGGTCTGGTGATAGTTGGATTGTAATTAGTGGGGCTACTAGTGATTCATTAGTAGTTGCAAAATCAGATGTATTAAAGTCAAATGTGTATAAGTGTGAAATGACTTATCGGGGTATCAAATATGAGGCTACGGCAACCGTTGAAGATAAAACAGACGTATATGAATCTATTATGTGTATCTCAAGCAATGCTAGAGGTAATGATTGCTATTGGGTATTATACACATTAGTTTATACTGATGCAGAAGAAATAGACCCATTACTTGGCCCAATATCTATTAATGCTCCTACATCGCCAGTGAGTGGTGATTATTGGTATGCGGTTGATGTAACTAATACGTCTGTGCAACTTAAGAAATATAATGGTACAAGTTGGGCAAACTCAACAGATACTCAATCGTTGTCATATTATTGGGATATTGTTAACGACGGAAGTACAAAAGTGCCTTTTGGAGATTCTGCTAAAGTTCAGGTAGTTTCTTGTCATGATTTTACTGCAACAGCCACATTAGTATGTGAGGTTAGCAATGCAGAAGATGGATTGTTGACACAATCTTCTTTAAGTCTTACGGACGCTTCTGATCCGATTGTGTCTGCAACAGAACCTACTAGTATGGTAGATGGTCAGATATGGATTAAACCAAATGATAATGGTACTTATTTTATGTCTATATGGGATGCCACAAAGAACATGTGGATTGTAAATGATATGGATAAAAGAACCAAGGTTTATTCAAGTAGACCATCGTCTTATAATGTTGGTGATTTATGGATAACGGCATCAGATACAGATCATGGTGATTATTTAGGAGGTACATTATTACAGACCGATACTACTAGTACAACATATAATGCAAGTCATTGGTCTCCAACATTAAAGTACGACCAAGATCTTGATAAAATAAAAGAAACGTTAAATGATTTATCTGAATATGTAAATATAACATCTGAAGGATTAAAGATAGGTGCACAAAATGCATCAGGTGAAATTAGTCCATTCACAAGTTTATTTACATCAACCGAGTTGTCATTTTATCAAAACTCGGACAAATTATTAACATTAGCAAACAACCAATTGACTGCACCTCGTATTGTCGTAGAGGATGATTTAGAGGTTCACAAAACAATTAGTTTAGGAAATTTGAAATTAACCATAGAAGATAACGGTAGCTTTAGCTTTGCCGTAACAAAATAATGGAGGTGAATGACTATGGCAAGTGGAAATTTTTCATCTAATACTGGCACAAATCTAAACTTATATATTACGTGGTCATCCACCACCAATGTTAGTGCTAATACTTCTTCTGTGACCGTTAATGTATATAGTCGTAGTTACACCATTAATGGTAGTGCATTAGCAGATTCTTATGTTACAGTTAACGGTAATACAAAGAGTCTTGCTGGTATTTCTTTATCTCAGAGTGTTAGTAGTCTAACAAATAAGTTGCTTACTACATACACTGTTACTGTGCCACATAATTCAGATGGCACCAAGTCAATTACCATTAAAGCGAATATAGAATTTAACGGAACGGTATCGAGTAAATATTTAAGCGACATTACCGCATCTCAGACAGTAAAACTTGATACTATACCGAGAGCTTCAGGTCTGTCTGTGGCAACAGGTATTAATACGGGTTCTAGTTTAACAGCCACAATTTCTCCTGCGAGCTCGGCATTTACTCATAAAGTTGCTTATATTATAGGTGGTACAACAAAATTTACTAGTGATACTATCGCAGCAGGCACAAATACATATGCATATACAATACCACATTCATGGCTTCCATCGACATCGAGCACAACCATGACCGTCAGATTGTTTACTTATAGTGGTTCAACAGAAGTTGGACGTACAGATAAATCGGTGACAGTGAATGTGCCAGCAGGTATCGTGCCGTCTGTTAGTGCTTTAACACCCACAATTGTTAATGGTTTAAGTGGATATTATGTTGAAGGTAAGTCTCAAATCAAATTAGCCGCCACTGCAACAGCAGGTAGTGGTTCTACACTTACTTCTTATGTGTTCACTGGACCAAATATTAATGGTAATGCCACAAGTTATACAAGTACAAGTACAACTGTTACAAGTAGTATTATTAAAACCAATGGTACTATAAAATATGGAGTAGTTGCCAAAGATGCTAGAGGTCGTCAATCTGCAATAAAAGAAACATCGTCTATTACTGTATATCCATATGCAGCACCTCAGATTACTTCTATTACGGCGCAAAGATGTGATGTAAATGGTAATGTAAGTAATGATGGGACATATGCAAAAATTACAGT
>JAEIGA010004302.1_pt1 | contig 22046 bp, 21 predicted proteins | sample 9270691 | NCBI WGS metagenome assembly JAEIGA01 (sample SAMN17057246, study PRJNA624740) | gut metagenome | biome: biome; isolation source: fecal sample | host: Bos grunniens | place: China: Xizang | collected 2019 | reverse complement strand
GTTGTATAATACCAATCGGTTAAGAAAATCATTTGAAGCATATACACAGAAGTTCCTTCTAGCCTTATATGAGTATCTCTCCAATAACCAAATTTTTTATTCATTCCTAAATACTCATCACCTATATTTATTCCTCCTGTATAACCTATATGACCATCTATTACTACTATTTTTCTATGATTTCTATAGTTTAGTTTTCCTCCTAATATAGGAAATTTATTTGGTATAAATGGCTCAATTTGTATATTATAGTTTCTCATTTCATTAAAAAATTTTCTATTAAACCAAAAGCGCCAACACCCTACATCATCATATAAAATTCTTACCTTAACACCTTGTTTAGCTTTTTTGATTAATGCATTTTTTATCTTCTTTCCTATTTCACTTTCTTTTATTATAAAATATTCTAAATGTATATATTCTTTAGCATTCTCTATGTCTTTAATAAGTTTTTCAAATTTTTGATTTCCATCAACATAAACTTCTATATTATTATTAGTTGTAAATGGAAATATTCCTGTATTTAATAATAAATTTATAACTCGTCTTTTTGCAAAGTCTTCATCATCAATATCATTAAGTATTATATTATTTTTTATAGACTGTTGTTCTAATATAACTAATTCTTCTATTTCTTCTAAGTTATCAAATAAATTCTTATCCTTTATAACAGTTGCTAGCTTTTGAGTTTTAAGCATCTTTCTCTTTCGTATATTTCTACCGAATATAGCATATATTACAATTCCTAAACCTGGTAGTAATATAAATATTAATAACCAAGTCATAGTTTTCGCTGGGTCTCTATTTTCAAGTATTATATTCATAGATATGAGTGCACCAGCGATGTAAGATATGATTAAATAACTTAAAAACAAAATACCTCCAACACTCATAAAAAATCTCCTTTTATTATCTTCCTATACCAAGCTCCCTTGCATAGTAAAATAAGTATTGTTGTGCAAACCCAGATAATTCTTTAAATTTATCTATAGCATATGCTCTTATTTTAGGTAAACTCATATCTTCTTCTACGTAAAATTCCTGCATAACTCTTTTTACCCATACATCTACAGGGAATGTGTCATATTTTTGCATTCCAAATAGTGCAATGCAATCTCCAACTTTAGGACCAACTCCATTAAATTTCAATAATTCCTTTAAGCATTCTTCAGTACTTAATTTAGTATATTCAGATATATTCTCATTGTTTAAAGTAACATTGTCTGTCGTACTTTTTATATATTTATCTCTAAATCCTGTTTGACATGCTCTTATTTGTTCCTGGCTAGCTTTACTTAATTGTTCTGGAGTTGGAAAAGCATAATATTCTTTACCATTATACTCACCAATATATGTTCCAAATTCTCTTGATAAATTATTTATAGCTTTTTGTATCATAGGTATTCTATTATTTGATGATATTATAAAAGATATAAGCATCTCCCATCCATCTTGCTTAAGTATTCTTATACCATCACCAAATTCTGTAGCTTTTTCTAAGTATTCATCCATATTTCTTAGTATATCTTTTATTTTTCCATAATCTGTCCCTAAGTCAAAATACTCAAACCAAATATTATTAAAGTCTTCTAAATTAGTATTCTTTAAGATAACCTTATCTCCTTGTTTTGAAACATTTATTACTCTTCCTTTTGCTACACCTGTATAAGATTCATCATCTTCTTTAATCCATCTAAAGCATTGACCACATTCAAATATATGCTTTGGGTCAAAATCTTTTATATCTTCTATTATAACTGTATTATCTTTTTCATAAACTTTCATAAATTAATGCTCCTCGTTGTAAATTATCATAAATTTATTATATCTTTAATTTACCCATATTTTACATAAATTAAATAAGTTAATTTAATTTATGTATAAAATCGAAAAGTCTAGAGTAGTATTTTAATTTTTTTTCTGCTAAAATACATAAGACATTATTTTTAGAGGGTGATTTTGCATGAATAATAGAGGTATATTTATAGCTGTTGAAGGACCTATAGGTGTAGGAAAAACAACATTGGCTAATATACTTAACCAACATTTTGGTTATACTCTTTTAAGAGAAATAGTAGAGGAAAATCCTTTTTTATCAAAATTTTATACAGATATTAAAGAATATGCTTTACAAACAGAAGCATTTTTTCTATTTAATAGATTTAAACAATTAGAAGATATTGAAAAAAATATATTATGCAAATCTAAGGGAGTAGTAAGTGATTATCATATAATAAAAAATCTTATATTTGCAGGAATAACACTTGATAAAATGCAATTCCATAGATATAAGCAAGTATACAATATATTTGTTAATGATTTACCTCAACCAGATATTATAATATATTTAAATTCTAATACAGACGTTCTCATGAAAAGAATAGCAATGAGAGATAGAAGTTTCGAAAGACAAATGGATAGAAACTACATCGATGGATTAAGTACAGAATATAAATACTATTTTAATCCTTTATCTATAAAACACAATTTTATGGGTAAAGAACCAATTATAATAGAAATTGATAATTCTAATTTAGATTTTTTAAATAAAGAAGAAGATAGAAAATTTATAATAAATAAAGTAGAGGAAGCAATTTCAACTTTAGGAGGAAATACGACATGTTCAAATTAGTAAATCAATGCAATAAGCCTTTAAATAGGGATTTATTCATAACAGTAGCTGGTAATGTTGGTGCTGGTAAATCAACTTTAACTAAATTAGTTTCAGAGAGACTTGGATTTGAAGCACATTACGAAAAAGTAGATGGGAATCCATATTTAGAAGACTTTTATAAGGATCAAGAAAAATGGGGCTTCCACTTACAATTATACTTCTTAGCTCAAAGATTTAAGCAACAAAAAGAAATAGATAGTAATGGATTAAATAATATACAAGATAGAAGTATATATGAAGATGTAGAAATATTCGCTAGAAATCTATATGATAATAATAAAATGACAAAAAGAGATTATATTACTTATAGAGATTTATTTAATGATATGGTTCCTTATTTAAGAAGACCTGACTTAATGATATATCTTGATGGATCTTTAGATTCTATACTACATAGAATAAAACTTAGAGGTCGTGATATGGAGAAATCTGTTGATATAGAATACTGGAAAAATCTTCACAATAGATATGAAAAGTGGATTGCTGAATATGACCAATCACCTGTTTTATATGTTAATATAAACGAAGTTGACTTAATAAATAACCCAGAACATTTAGATTTATTATGCGATAAAATAAAAGAAATACTAGGAATGTAATATATTACATTCCTAGTATTTCTTTTTTATATATATTTAGTCATTATAAAAGTATTGATATTAAAACCACAGCCGTAACTACTTGTAATATACCTACAAATAAAGCATATAACGACATGGCCTTACCTTGCTTTATCAATTGTCTTAAATTAACTCTAAGCCCTATAGCTCCTAATGCTATTATTTCAAGTTTATTGCTTATAAGCTTAAATAAATTTGAAATTTCTGGTGTTATTATATTAAATGTAAATAATGCACAAGTTATAAAAAATCCTATAACATACCATGGTATTTTTATTTTACCATTTTTAACACCTAATGTTTCATCTTTTAATATTTCACTATTGCTTTTTTTCTTTATATATCCAAGTGCAAATACTACTACTACTAAAAATATAATTCTTACTATTTTAAATATAGTAGCTAGCTCCTTAACATGTTCATTTACCATCTCTCCACTAGCAACAACTTGTCCTACTGATTGAAGAGTTCCACCTATCATAGCTGATGTTTTTACAACTTCATGATTATATAAATATGAACATATAACTGGAAGTAAAAACATTAAAAATATTCCTGTAATATTTACTACTGTAATAGATATACCTTTATCATCATCACTTGCATCTATTACTGGAGCTGTTGCAGCTATTGCAGATGAACCACATACTGCATTTCCACTTGCCATAAGCATTCTAAAGTTTTGACTAAAACCTAATCTCTTACCTATATACATAGCTCCAATTATTGTAATACTCATTTGAATAATAATGAAAAATATTCCATTAAATCCTAATTGCATTAATTTTGTTATGCTTAACGTTCCCCCAAGCAATACTATTGAATATGATAATAAATTAGTTTCAGAAAATTTATATCCACTTTGAAATACTTTCTGTCCTAAAAATAGGTTTCCTACTAACATCCCTAAAAATATTGCTATAGTTCCTGCACCTAAACTCGGTACAAACTTTGATAATCCCATACTAATTAAAGATATTATTATAGCTACTACAAATCCTGGTAATATATCTTTAATGGTATTTAATATTTTGCTGTCTTTCATCATAATTCTGATTCACCTCTAAAATATTAATAATTATATTATATATATATCAAATAATTATAAGTTTCAAATCTAGTATAATAGGTATTATATAACCTTATTTATTATAAGTAAAATAAATAAAATATATAATATGCATTAAAATTTTTAATAATTATATAATATAGTTATGATTATAGGTTCAACTTTAGGAGGTATCATTTTGTTTGAAGAATTAAAAACATTTATCGCTGTAGTAGAACAGAAGAATTTTACAAAGGCTGGAGAACATTTAAATTTATCTCAGCCTAGTGTAAGTACACATATAAAAAACTTAGAAAGCTATTATGGAGTTACTTTAATTAATAGGTCTATAAAACATAAATCAATAGTTATAACAGAAAATGGTTATAAACTGTATAATAGAGCAAAAGAAATTTTACATATTTTAGATACTACATATATGGAAGTTAGAAATATTTCTGATTCTATAAAAGGAATTATAAAGATTGGTGCTAGTTTGACTATTGGAGAATATATCTTACCTCAATTCCTAAGTGTTTTTTATAAAAAATACCCAGATATAGAAATTGATTTACTTATTGAAAATACAACTATAATTGCTGAGAGTTTAAAAGATTTAACTTTAGATATTGGATTTATAGAAGGTATATCTTCTTATCCTAATTTGCATCAAGAATATTTATTAGAAGATAAAATGGTTTTAGCAGTTCCATATGATTCTAACTTAAATAACAATGAATTTACATTTGACTTACTAGAGAATCAAAATTGGGTAGTCAGGGAAGAAGGTTCTGGTACTAGAGAATATCTAAATATATTCTTAAATTCAAATAAAATAGTTCCTAGAAATTTAATGGTATTAGGTAGTAATTATGCTGTTAAAGAAGCTGTTAGAAATGGACTTGGTATAACTATAATCTCTAATTTTGTAGCATCTTCTGCTGCCGAAAATAAAGAGTTAATTACAATAGAATTAGATAAATCTTATAATCGTAGTTTTTCTTATATTCTCCCTAAAAATATAAATGTTACAAAAGCTACTAATATATTTTTAGAAGAATTTAAAAATTATTTATCTTCTATTAATAACTAATTTTATACAATATAAATAAAACTTTATAATTTTACTATTTAAATATAAAAAATAAGGACTTAGATATTACTAAGTCCTTATTTTTTATATTTATTAAATTACATTCCTAATTCTTTAAACTCTCTACTTCCTGGCTTAACTAATTCTATCTTTCCTTCTTTACATAAAGGGCATTCATCTGATTCATGAACTTGTATGTCTAGTTTTATTGCACTGTATATAGGCATTCCTATATCTTTAGACGTTCTATTTGCTATACAAGCTACTCCTATAACTTCTCCACCTAGTTTTTCTAAAGCTTCCTTAGTTTCTATTGTTGATTTCCCAGTTGTTACAACATCTTCAGCTATTATTATTTTAGCCCCTGGCTTAACTTCAAATCCTCTTCTAAGTTCCATTACTCCATCTTTTCTTTCAGTAAATACAGTTTCTTTATTTAATTGTCTTCCTAATTCATAAGAAACTATAACTCCACCCATTGCAGGTCCTACAACTAAGTCTATATCTAAATCTTTTATTTGTTCAACAACTGTACTTAATACTTGTTCTGCATATTGTGGAAATCTTAATACCTTAGCACATTGTACATATCTATTACTGTGCTTTCCTGAAGATAATAAGAAGTGTCCTTCTAGTAATGCATCACTTTTCTTTAATATCTCTACTACATCTACTTTACTCATAATTATATCCTCCAAATTTTCATATGTTTGTTTTACCTTAATTTATTACAATATTCCTCTAATCTCGTCTAAACTTTTTATTCCTTCTTTTTTCATAAATTCTTCTATTCCATTTATTATTTCAAGGCCTATCTTAGGATTTATAAAGTTTGCAGTTCCAACTTGTATACATGTTGCTCCTGCCATTATAAACTCTATAGCATCTTCAGCTGTTGTTATTCCGCCCATTCCCATAACTGGTATATTAACATTTTTACATACCTCATGAACCATTCTAAGTGCTATTGGCTTTATTGCTGGGCCTGATAAACCTGCGTATATATTTTCAAATACCGGCTTTTTCTTATGTATATCTATAGCCATTGCCTTAAATGTATTTACTAAAGATATTCCATCTGCACCTTCTTCTTCACATACTTTAGCCATTCCAACTATATCTTCTGCATTAGGTGATAACTTAACTACTAATGGTAAATCCGTAACTTTTCTAACTGCTCTTACAACTTCCCTAGCCACTTCATTTTTTATACCAAATGCCATTCCACCAGCTTTTACATTTGGACAAGATATATTTAACTCTATCATATCTATAGGTTGAGTATTTAAAAGCTCAGCTCCCTTTACATAATCATCTAATGTACTTCCGCCCAAATTAGCTATTCTTACTAAGTCTAATTCTTTAAAAAACTGTAATTCATTATCTATAAATCCTTGAACACCTGGATTTTCAAGTCCTACACTGTTCATCATTCCAGATGGAGTTTCATATACTCTCATTCCTTTATTTCCATCTCTTTTTTCTAAAGTAAGACCCTTACTACTTACTCCACCTAGTTTTTGTATATCATAAATATCATTGTATTCTTTGCCAAATCCAAAAGTCCCCGAAGCCATAACAACTGGATTTTTAAAATCAATTTTCCCAAATTTCACACTTAAATTAGCCATTAAATATCACGTCCTCTCCCCAAAATACTGGACCATCTTTGCATGTTTTCTTATTTCCAAACTGTGTTTTACAAGTACATACTAAACATGCTCCAACTCCACAAGCCATATGATTTTCTAAAGAAACCATTATTTTCGTTCTTGTTCCTTCTGTCATTTTTACTAACTTTTCCATCATAGGAGTCGGACCACAAGTTAATATATAATCATATTTTTCAACGTCTAATATATCTGTTACAAATTTATTTCCTATTGCTATATGAACCTCATTACAAACTTCTTTGTATTTTTCTTCTAATATAGCTTCATTTCTAAATCCTAAGTAAGCATCACAATTTTCTATATTTTTAGCTACTAAGTAAAGTGGTGCAACCCCAATTCCTCCACCTACTAAAGCAACTCTTCCTTCAACTTTTTCATATCCATTTCCATATGGACCTTCAAGTTTTATAGTTTCATTTACTTTAACTTTACTTAAAATTTGAGTTCCTTCTCCTACTACTTTGTATAAGAAACTTATACTATCTTCATCTATATCATGTATACTTATTGGTCTTGAAAGAAGCGGAAACTTGTCCCATGCTCTTATCATATAAAATTGACCCATTTTACCTTCAAAATTACCTTCAACTTTCATAAGATACATATCTTCGCCTACATATCTATTTTCAATTACTTTATACATATTAATTCTCCCCTTATCATCATACGTTATTTAATTATATAGAATATATTGCTACTTCTTCTAATGAATTATAAATTTCATTTACTCCTAAAAGTTTCATTATTAATGCCATTCTTACGAACATCCCGTATTTAGCTTGCTTAAAATACACTGCTCTTTCATCATCATCTACATCTACATCAATTTCATTAACTCTTGGAAGTGGATGCATTACAAGCATATCTTTTCTAGCATTTTGCATTTTTGATTTATTTAATATATAGTAATCTTTTAATCTTTCATACTCTTCTTGTTTTTCAAATCTTTCTCTTTGAACTCTTGTCATATATAAAATATCTAAACTTCCTATAACTTCATCTAAGTTATTTGTTTCATAATAAGCATGACCTTGTTCTTGTATTGCTTGTTTTATGTATTCTGGCATTTTTAATTCATCTGGAGATATAAATACAAACTTGGTTCCTTTGTATCTAGACATAGCTTTTACTAAAGAATGTACTGTTCTTCCATTTTTTAAATCTCCACATAATCCTATTGTATGATTTTCTAATTTTCTTTTTAGGGATTTAATAGTAAGTAAATCTGTAAGTGTTTGAGTTGGATGTTGGTTTTTACCATCTCCTGCGTTTATAAAAGGTATTTCTGTATATTGTATTGCTTCTTCTGCAGAACCTGCTACTGGATGTCTCATAGCTATAACATCTGCATAACATGATACAGTTCTTATTGTATCTCCTAAGGATTCTCCTTTTGATACAGATGATGAGCTAGGTTCAGAAAAACCTACAACACTTCCACCTAATCTATGCATAGCTGATTCAAAGCTTAATCTTGTTCTTGTTGATGGCTCATAAAATAATGTAGCCAATAATTTACCTTCACAAACACGAGAATATTTTGATGGGTTCTCAATTATATCTTGAGATAATGATAATATTTGATCTATTTCTTCAACAGAAAAGTCTTCTGATTGGATTAAATTTCTTCCTTTTAATAACATATATTGTCCTCCTTTTTTAGCCTCTCTGGACTAAATTTAAAAGTATTTTTATAATATAAATTTTATTCTTTTAGTAGATTAACACCTTTTTTTTATAAAGTCAACCTATTTTAATTTAATTTATTTATTTAAAAATATATACCTAATATAGTCATATATAATATAAAATTTAATATAGCTATTAGATTTTTTATATAAAAAAACCACCTATAAATATATAGGCGGCATAATATCCTTATTATAAAACTCTCTTAGCTGTAACAAATCTTGAACTATAATAAGATGAGTTTATACTTGTTACGCTAATTGTTTTTCCTGATGAAGGTGCATGTATCATCTTTCCTGCACCAACGTATATACCAACGTGGCTAACCCCTTTACCACTAGTGTTGAAGAATACTAAGTCTCCTGCTTGTAAGTTTGACTTACTTACAGTTTTTCCGTATCCTGATTGTGCACTAGATGTTCTTGGTAAACTTACTCCAGCTGCATTTCTGAATACATATGATGTAAATCCAGAACAGTCAAATGAATTCGGTCCTTCTGCACCCCAAACATATGGGCATCCCATCTTAGAATAAGCTAAATTTAAAACAGATTGTACTCTAGATGTACTTGATGCTGGTGGATTATATGAACTATTACTTTGTTGTGTTTGTTGTGATGGTTTTTTGTTAGTAGTTTGTCCACTTCCACTATTTGTAGAGTTATTAGAGTTTGATGAAGATTGAGTTGTATTGTTTTGAGTCGTAGAAGTTTGAGTACTAACTTCATTCTCCTCTACTTCTATAACCGGTGCTTCTTCAGATACATAGAATGTTCTTACATATCCTTCATCTTCACCCTTTTTAACTTTCATCCAATTTTCATTAGTTTCTAATACTTTCACTGTAGAACCTATTTCTAATTCTTTTATTATTTCAGAATCAGTATTTGCTTCTTTTCTGAAGTTTACCTTTTCACCTGTTATATATCCTGTTGATTCTGTTATATCTACATATCTAGCAGGTAACCAGCCTTCTCCTTCTTCTAAAGCAACTTTAACCCAATCACCTTGTGTTCCTACAACTTTAAATTCATCACCTGTATAAGCAACATGTTGAACTTCTCCATCTTCTCTTATCTTTACAGCAACTCCATCTTTAACAACTGCTGTTTTATATGTTGATTCTTCATATTCACCTAAATCTAAAGCTTTATCTGAATTTTTTTCATTTTCTTTATTATTTTCTAATTCATCTGCATGAGCATCAACTGCATTCATTGAAAATGCCATTAATGATGCAAATACTGGTACTAATATTTTTCTCTTCATAATATTTCTCCCTCCAAAAATTAACCATAAATAAAATCTTTATGTGTTATTTTTATAGGTGCTCTTATCATCTAGGATAAAATACTAATACACAAGATTTTTGTAAATTTTTATTTATATTTATATATATGACAATTTTTTGTAACTCTTTTGTAATCTATTTTTTTATTTTATATAGTATTCTTATATTATTAAAGCAATTAAGCACGTAATAAGTAACTTTTTAAATTTACATCTTGTATAAAAATATGATATTTGTAACTAATTAAATTAATTATTTTATCCAATGTATCACCTAAAAATACATTATTTTCATAATTATTATATATTAATTCTGCCTATAAGTAAAGATATTTATGGGTTTACAGTCATTTAGTAACATAAATTCCACTTTTATGTTCTTTTTTTATGTCTAATTTTATTTTTCAAAAATAATAAAATAACAGATTTCTATCTTTTAAAAATAAATAAAGAATGGTCAACGACCACTCTTTACTAATTTAAACTTTCACTTATACTTTTTATCTTATTTAAAACTCGTTCTGATTCAGACCCTTGTAAAATTGTTGGCTTATAATCATTTCTAGAATTTGTAGAAGATATAGAACAAGGTATTATATTCGGAACTTCAATTCCTATTAATTCATTATTTTCAAAACTAAATGTCTGTTGATATATCATAGAATCCTTATCACTTGGATTTTTATTTCCACCAAAACAGAAATTACCTAAACTATAAGCTATATATTTGCCTTTATATTCTTCAATTCCTTGTAATACATGAGGATGTGCACCTATAACTAAATCACTTCCATAATCAATAGCATTATGAGCAAAATCTTTTTGAATTTGATTTGGTGTATATGATCTTTCCACTCCCCAGTGGAAATATACTGCTACCATATCAGCATCTTTCTTTAATGCTTCTATATCATTTTTCATATTGTTTAAATTTTCTTCAGTATAGTTTTCAGTCCAACCATTGTATCCTAATAATCCTACCTTTATACCATTTGTATCAATGATAGATTGTTCACCTAGACCAAAATATTTTATATCATTTTGCGCTAATATAAATTTGGTATCTTCTATGCCTTCTTCAAAATAATCTTCAGAGTGATTGTTAGCAATACTTACTGCTTCTATGTTTCCACTTTTTAATATATTTACATAAGATGGATCACCTTTAAATGCAAATTTTTTAACCTTAGCATTTTGAGCAGTTGTCAGCGGACCTTCTAGATTAACAACGCTTAAATCATCATTAATAAAAATATCTTTTACATTTTCAAAAAAGTAATCAAAGTTTCCGTTTCTATTTTGAAACTCATTGTCAAAAGTCCCATAATAAGATGACCCTTTATAATTGCCCATTGTTACATCACCTGCAAAACTTATAGTTATACTTTTTTTCTCTACAGGTTTATTAATTTCTGTTTCTATATTTTCATTATTAGGTAATAATACATCGTTATTTTTTTTAAAATTATTTAATATTAGTTTTAATAATAAAGATAATATAATTCCTAAAATAACTACTACTAAAATAAATTTTTTCTTATTATATGTTTTTCCCATATATTCCCCCCTACTTTCTGTTGTCAATTAATTATAATAACTTTAATTATTTTAGTAAAGTAAAAAAGAACTATTTTGTAAGTTTGTGGTTATATTCAATAAACTAATTGTAAAAGCGTTATGGTTTTGCTATAATTATATTAAATTTAAGTGAAGGGGGATTTTACAATGGCTTATATAATAAACGATGCTTGCATAAGCTGTGGTGCTTGTGAAGCTGAATGTCCTGTTGAATGTATATCTGCTGGAGATGATAAATACGTTATAGATGCAGATACTTGTATAGAATGTGGTTCTTGTGCAGGAGTATGTCCTGTTGATGCTCCACAACCAGAATAATAAATAAAAAAGCTATCTAATAGATTTACTATATAGATAGCTTTTTTATTTATTCATTTTCTTTCATTAAATACGATAATGTAAATAAACTTTCTGTAAGATTTACATTTTCCACTATAACACCATTAGGCACTTCTAAATCTATTGGTGCAAAGTTCCAAATTCCTTTTATTCCAGAATTCACCAATCTATCTACAACATCTTGTGCACCATTTTTAGGTATACATAATATTGCTATATCAATATTATTTTCTTCGACAAAAGTTTCTATATCTTCTGAATCTAATACTTCAAAATCTCTTATTTTAAGTCCGATCATTCTAGGGTTAGCATCAAATAATGCCTTTATTGCAAAACCAGCTTTTCTGAATCCTGAATAGTTAGCTATAGCTTGACCAAGGTTACCTGCTCCTATAAGAACCGCATTGTATACTTTATTTAATCCTAATATATTTCCAATCTCTCTGTGTAGAGCTTCTACATTATATCCGTATCCTTGTTGTCCAAACCCTCCAAAGTTATTTAGATCTTGTCTAATTTGAGATGCTGTAAATCCTATAATATCACTTAGTTCTTTAGAAGATATTCTTTGAACATCTTTGTCTAATAAATCACTTAAGTATCTATGATATTTAGGTAATCTTCTTATTACTGCCATTGATATGTTTTTATCTGCCATATTTTCACCTCCGGATAATAGTTTTTTTACTATTTTTAACGTTTCCCAAAACAAAAAATATATATCCTTGATTATATTATACCAAAACATTATAATTTTAGGTAGTTTAAGGAGGTATAAATTTATGATTGTTTTGTCATGTAATAACTTAAATAAAAGTTTCGGAATAGATTCTATATTAGAAAACGTAAGTTTTACGGTAAATGAATACGATAAGATCGGTATAATAGGAATTAATGGTACGGGAAAAACTACTTTATTTAAAATAATTTCTGGAATATATGGTTATGATAGCGGAGATATATATACATCTAAGGATTGTGAAATAGGATATTTAGAACAAAATACTAACTTCCACTCTGAAAATACAATACTTGAAGAAGTTTTAGAAATATTCAAAGATTTAATAGAAATGGAAAAGTATATAAGAAATTTAGAACATAAAATAGCTGAGGAAAGTGTAAATACCAACTCTACTACTCTAGATAAACTTATGAACGAATACTCTCATAAACTAGAATTATTTGCTGATAAAAATGGATACGGATATAAATCAGAAGCAAAAGGTGTTCTAAAAGGATTAGGTTTTAGTGATGAAGATATGGATAAGCCTATTAGTATTCTTTCTGGAGGAGAAAAAACTAGAGTTTTATTAGGTAAATTACTTCTAAAAAAGCCTACTTTACTTTTACTAGATGAGCCTACTAATCATCTTGATTCGGAAGCTATAGAATGGCTAGAAGTATTTTTAAAGCAATATAAGGGTACTGTAATTTTAATATCACATGATAGATATTTCTTAGATCAGGTTGTAAATAGAGTCTTTGAAATTCATAATAAAAAATTGAAAACTTATAATGGAAATTATTCTGATTTCATTAAAGCTTCTGCAATAGAAAAAGAATTAGAACAAAAGAAATTTGAAGACCAACAAAAAGATTTAAAAAAACAAGAAGAATCAATAGAAAGACTTAAAGCATTCGGTAGAGAAAAGCATTTAAAAAGAGCTAGAAGTAAAGAAAAAGCACTTGCTAAAGTTGATGTATTAGATAAACCTGAAGCTTATAGAAAAAGAGCTAGAATAGAATTCAATCCCGCTGTTACTAGTGGAAATGATGTCCTACAAATAAGAGATGTATCTATGGGTTATGGCGAAAGAATTTTATTTAAAGACCTTAATTTAGATATATACAGAGGTGAAAAGGTAGCTCTTATAGGCGCTAATGGTATTGGAAAATCAACATTATTTAAAATAATAATGAAAGAAATTATTCCTCTGTCTGGAGAAATTAAATTTGGTACAAACGTAAATGTTTCTTATTTCCATCAGGAACAAAAAACTTTAAACCTTGATAACACTATAATAGATGAAATCTGGGAAGATAATAAGCAACTAACTCAAACTACTCTAAGAAGTATGTTAGGTGCATTTTTATTTGAAGGTGAAGAAGTATTTAAAAAGATATCTACTTTAAGTGGAGGCGAAAGAGCTAGAGTAGCAATTCTTAAGCTTATATTATCAAACGCAAACTTACTACTTTTAGATGAACCTACTAACCACTTAGATATTGATTCTAAAGAAGTTCTAGAAGAAGCTTTATCTGGTTATACTGGAACTATTTTCACTATTTCTCATGATAGATACTTCTTAAATACTGTTGTTGATAAAGTTTTAGTTTTAGATGAAAACGGAATTACTGAGTATCTTGGAAACTATGACTACTATATAGAAAAGAAAAAACAAGTTCAAGAAATGAGTACTCTTGAAGAAGTCGAAGAAAAAACGAAAACTCAACTTAAAGAAGAAAAACGAAAAGAAAGAGAACAAAGAGAAGCTGAAAAGAAAAATAGAGTTAAACGTCAAAACATAGAAAAAGAAATAGAAGAAACTGAATCTAAAATAGAAGAAATGGATGTTCTTTTATGCCAAGAGGAAGTTTACTCTAACCCTGAAAAATCAAGAGACGTTAGCCAACAAAAATCAAATTTAGAAGAAAAGCTTGCTGAACTTTATGATGAATGGGAAACTTTAATGTAAAATCATAAAAAGATATAAGGATAATACATATTATCTTTATATCTTTTTATTTTCACCTTTTCTTAATTACCTTAATAGTCTATTATGCTATCATTTATATCATATATCATAAAAATTTAATACAAGAAGGAGTGATTTAGTGGAAGGATTATTTTCATTAAATGATAACAATAAAAAATTTTATAAATTACTTATTTCATTATGTATTCCTATAATAATACAACAACTTATATCTACATCTGTAAATATAATAGATACTGTTATGATAAGTAGTTTAGGTGAAACATCTGTTGCTTCTATAGGAGTTGCAAACCAATATTTCTTTTTATTTAATATGGCCTTATCTGGTATTGTAGGTGGTTCTGGAGTTTTCATATCACAATTTTTCGGTAAAAATGACTTTAATAATATAAAAAAAACAACAGGATTTACTTCAATTTTAGCTATTTCACTTAGTTTAATATTTTTTATGTTAGTATCTATTTTTCCTACTAATATAATAAATATTTTCTCTAATGACCCTGAAGTTATTAAGCTATGTAGTGAATATTTTAGTATTATAATTTTTTGCTATCCTTTAATAGCAGTAAGTACTATTTTTAGTATGGGTTCAAGAAGTGTTAGAAATCCTAAACTCGGAATGGTATGCAGTGCTATAGCCCTTTGCATTAATATAATATTAAATTATTGTTTAATATTTGGTAAATTAGGTATACCTACATTAGGAGTAAAAGGAGCTGCTATAGCTACAGTAATCGCTAGAATAGTTGAATTTGTATTAATAGTAGGATATGTATATTTTATAAAAAAAGATTATGTTTTAAAATTTACTTTTAAAGATTTAAAACATATAAATACTAACTTTGCTAAAACTTTTATAGCGAGAAGCTTACCAATTTTTATTAATGATACAACTTGGGCAATAGGAACTGTTTTATATTCTGTTGCATATGCAAAAGCAGGAACTTCAGCTATGGCAGCTAGTCAAATAGCTACTAGTACTGGTAACTTCTTTATTATGACTTCTGTGTGTATTGCTATAGGTGCATCTATAATGATTGGTAATGAACTTGGTGCTGATAATATAGATATTGCTATAGTTTATGCTAAAAAGTTTTCTGCATTAGTAACTATTGTTGGATTAGTTTTTGGAACTTTACTAATATTAAATATACCTTTATTACTTAAAATATTTAGTGTTCCTAGTTATTTAACATATGATATGATTAAAATATTCTTTATAATGGGTTCTATGCTTGCTTTAAGAGCTTTTAATACACTTATAGTTATAGGTATATTAAGAAGTGGTGGTGATACCAAATACTCTTTATTTTTAGAACTAGGATGTATGTGGTTTGCTTCCCTTCCACTTACTTTTATAGCTGCAGTTAAAGGTGCTCCTATATATATATTAGTACTTCTTAGTTATTCTGAAGAAATAGTTAAATTTATATTTGGTATACCTAGAGCATTGTCTAAAAAATGGGCTAATAATATAATTAAAGAATTGAATTAAAAATAAAAAGTCTATATATTGGATTTATAATTTTCAATAATATAGACCTTTTTAAATTAATTTTATATTATAATTTAATAAAAATTTAATTTTACTATATTTTTAACATTTTATAAATATATTCCAAATAAATCCTAAATATTGACATTTAGCGACATTTTACCTATTATATTTAATATGGTATTAAATTAATTGAATTCAGTTATGAGGTGACTTTATGAACAAAATAATGGAACAAGCTATAGCTATAAAAGATGATATAGTAGCGTATAGAAGACATATACATGCTAATCCAGAGGTAGGTACTCACTTACCAATGACAACTAAGTATGTTATGGATGCATTAACAGAAATGGGATATGAACCAAAAGAAATATGTGATAGTGGTATAGTTGCTACTATAGAAGGTCCTAAACCAGGAAAAACGTTTTTATTAAGAGCTGATATGGATGGTCTTCCAATGGAAGAAACTACATCATGTGATTTTGCTTCTAAAAATGGAAATATGCACTCTTGTGGACATGATATGCATACTGCAATGTTACTTGGAGCTGCTAAATTATTAAAACAAAACCAAGATGAAATAGAAGGGACAGTTAAATTAGTGTTCCAACCAGATGAAGAAGGATTTACTGGAGCAAAAGCTATGATAGAAGCTGGAGTATTACAAAATCCTAAAGTAGATGCTGCAATGGCTATGCACGTTAACTCTGGTTCACCATCTAACTTAGTAATAGCTGGTAAAGGAACTAGTATAGGTGGATGTTTCAGATTTAGAATAGTTGTAAAAGGAACTGGATGCCACGGAGCTATGCCAGAAACAGGAGTAGACCCAATATTTATAGCTCATCATATATATGCAGGTCTTCAAAGTATATTAACAAGAGAAATACCTGCTATAAAACCAGCAGTTATAACTATAGGTAAATTCGTTGGTGGAGATGCTCCAAACATAATACCAGGTGAAGTTATAATGGAAGGTACATTTAGATACCTAGATAAAGAAATGGGAGATATGGTAATAGAAAGAATGAACGAAATCATTACTGCTACTGCTAAAGCTCACAGAGGAGAAGCTGAATTAATAGAATTATCTTCTGTTCCACCATTAACTAATGATAATGACTTATTAAATGAACTTACTGGATATATGAAAGATATAGTAAGCGAAAGAGGAGTATTCGTATTTGAAGGTGGCGGAATGGGTTCTGAAGACTTCGCATCTTATTCATATGAAGTACCAAGCTTATACTTTATATTAGGGGCTGGAGCTAAGAACGAAAATGAAGAATTCGGTGTTCCAATGCATAACTCAAAAGTAGTATTTAACGAAGATGTATTACCAACAGGTGCTGCTTTACATGCACATACTGCAATAACTTGGTTAAAAAACAATAAATAATTATAAAAATTTATTTTAATTTATATATAAAAATAGCAACTATTTAGATTATATCTAATACAGTTGCTATTTTTTATTTTATTGTTTTTTAATATTATTTTTGGCCTATTCTTAAGTTTGGAACAGCATTTAAGCTCATATCATCTCTTCTTCCATTAATATAACTATAATATCCTGCGCATCCTATCATTGCTGCATTATCTGTACATAAAACTGGTGATGGATATTTTATATCTATATTATTTTGTTTGCCTAATGCAGTAAGTTTATCTCTAAGTGCTGAATTACATGCAACTCCCCCTGCAAGAGTTATAGTATTATATCCCTTTTCCTTAGCTGCTTTTATAGCTTTTTGAGATAATACTTCAACAACTGCTTCTTGGAAAGATGCACAAACATCTTCAACCACTATTTCTTCATTTTTCATTTTCTTAGCATTTAAATAATTTAAAACTGCTGATTTTAGTCCACTAAAACTAAAGTCATATCCTTCATCTAAATACGCTCTAGGGAAATCTATTGCTTTTTTATTTCCTTCTTTAGCTAATCTATCTACTATTGGACCACCAGGGTATCCTAATCCCATAGCCCTTGCTATTTTATCAAATGCTTCTCCAGATGCATCATCTCTAGTTCTACCTAATATTTCATACTCTCCATAATCTTTTACTTCTACTAAGTGAGTGTGTCCTCCAGATACTATTAATGTTATAAATGGCGGCTTTAAATCTTTATGCTCTATATAGTTTGCACTTACATGACCTTCTATATGATTAACTCCAACTAGTGGTTTATTTAAAGTAAATGCAAGTGCCTTAGCATGCGATAATCCAACTAATAATGCACCAACAAGACCTGGACCATAAGTTACTGCTATATGATCTATATCATTTAGTGTAATATTAGCTTTTTCTAACGCCTCTTGTAATACTATATCTATATTTTCAATATGTTTTCTTGATGCAACCTCTGGTACTACACCTCCAAATTTCTTATGTAAATCAACTTGGGTATTTATTATATTCGATAAAACTTCTCTACCATTTTTTAAAACTGCAACAGATGTTTCATCGCAACTACTTTCTACAGCTAATGTTATTATGTCTTTCATACTTACACCACCTTTATATCGTTCCACATTATCATGGCATCTTCTTTATTGTCACTATAATATTCTTTTCTAATACCAGCTAACTTAAATCCATATTTTTTATAAAGATTTTGTGCTACTAAATTAGAAACTCTAACTTCTAAAGTCATTGATATTATATTATTGTTTTTGCAAAGCTCTACTAAAGCTTGTACTAATTTATCTCCGATTTTTTTTCCTCTATAGTCACTATGAACTGCTACATTTGTAATATGACCTTCATCCATTACAAACCATATTCCAACATATCCAACAACTTTATCATCTATTTTAGCCACTAGATATCTTGCAACATCATTATTTAATTCTTTCTTGAATGAATCCTTAGACCAGTGATGTTCAAAGCAGTTTTTTTCTACTTCATATACTCCATCTATATCCTTAGATGTCATTGGTTCTATAACTATATTATTTTCCATCATTTAACCTCTTCATTTTTTCATCATATTGAACTTCTGCTTGAGATTTTCTTATATATAATGGATTTATGCTGTAGCAATCATAAACATCTATATTATTTTTATATTTATCTATTGCAATTGAACATAAGCTACTTGCTTTACTTACATTATGAGAAGGAGCTGGTATATTTATATTACTTACATCTTTTAGTTTATCTTCATATTTATATACAGCTTCACCAACTATAATCCATTCTTCATTAGTATTTTTTAATTCTTCTATAAGCTCATCTATTTCAACTACATCTACACCTTTTAATTCAACTAATTGGTTATTTTCAAATTTATATTGTCCTGTATAAACTTGAGTTCTTTGTGCATCTAATATAGCGCATATTTTCTTATCACATAAATTCATATTACCAGCTAATAATTCTACTGAGTTAACACCTACTATAGGTAATTTATTTACATGTGCTATAGCTTTTGCAGTTGCCATTGCAATTCTTAATCCAGTAAATGACCCTGGACCCTCACATACAGCTATCATATCTATTTCATTTACATTTATATCACTCATATTTAACATATTCTCTATCATAGGCATAAGCTTTTGAGAATGTGTTTTTTTAGTATTTACAGTGTATTCACATATTAATTTGTTATCTTCTATAACAGCTATACTTGTAGCTAGTGAAGATGTATCTATACCTAAAACCTTCATTATTTTGTCAGCTCCTCAACTATTTTTTCGTATTTTTCTCCTATTGGATTTAATATCATTTCTCTAGACATATCTTTATATCTTAATTCTATATATAAATATTCATCAGGAAGTATATCTTCTATTAAGTTTGCCCATTCTATAATACATACTCCTTCTCCATTTATATAATCTTCATATCCTATATCATACATTTCATCGCTACTACCTATTCTATATACATCAAAATGATATAGAGGCATTTTTCCTTCGTATTCATTAACTATAGTAAAAGTAGGGCTTGTTATATAATCATCTACCTCTAAAGACTTCGCAAGACTTTGAGTCATTGTAGTTTTTCCAGCACCTAAGTCTCCTATTAAACATATTACACTACCTGGTGTAAGTAATTTTCCTAATTTATATCCAATTTCTTGAGTTTTTTTCTCATCTTCTAAATATATTTTAACCATTATTTTTCATCTCCATTAAGTTACGAGTCTTATTTAATATAATTATCAACTAGATATTATTATAGTATAACATTTTATTATTATAAAGTATTTCTAATTATGTTCATATTATTGTTAAGTTTCAATATAACTTAACTATTATTTTTTATAAAAATATTTTAAATTTTTGTATATAACTTTATATATATGGTCATAATTAAGATACAAGGGATATTTACTCCCCCAAATTAAAATATTCCTTATTCCCCCTAAAGCACTTACTAACGGAAAGTAAGTGCTTTTTATGTTGCTAATTACTCTAATAATAAATGTATATATATATTTAAAATATAATATAAGACAATAAGCCAAAAATATAGACTATCAATTAATTTAAATTGATAGTCTATATTTTTATTTCTTATTATCTAATTCTATTTAAAATCTTTTCCGTTTTCTTATACATAGGTAATGTTAATAAAGACATTATTCCTGATTTTAATATATTAAATGGTGCTATAATCCATATTACAAAAGTTAATTTATCATTTATAGCTGGATTTATCTTAGAACCCATAGATACTACTGCATCTATTGAAAATCCTATAGTTGAATAAAAAGGTAATATTATAAAATAGTTTGCTATACATCCTACAATTGTCATGATTACTATTCCACTTATAAGTCCTATAATAACTCCAGATACATTTCTTTTTTTAGAATATATATATGAAACTGTAAAAACAAATGAACCTCCTATTAAAAAGTTGGCAATCTCTCCTACTCCTCCTGTAGTTGACATTCCAGTTATAAATTGAAGTAAATTTTTAAGAAATGCTATACTAATTCCTACCATAGGACCTAGTGATATTCCACCTAATAACGCTGTTAAATCCGATATATCTATTTTTAAAAACTCAGGAAATAGCATTGGTAATGGTACTGATATAAACATAAGTATATATCCTATTGCTGATAATATAGATATCTTTACTAGTGTTGATGTTTTTAAGAACTTAGTTCTTTTCATAGCTTGTTGCATTTTTATACTCCTCCTAATTTTAATTTATTAGGGAAAAATAAAAGCTCGAAGAGATCTATCTTCGAGCTTATTTTTTGAGTACAAGTTATATAATATACATAAAAATGTATATAAATATTTATTCAAAAAATTAACTTTCTTCTCTCATCCAGACTATACTGTCGGCTTTGGAATTTCACCAAATCATACTACAAAAGTAGCTCGCGGGCTATACCGCCGGTAGGGAATTACACCCTGCCCCGAAGATCTTTCTAACTTATTAAATTTCCTTATATTTATATAATAGTAAAATAATATAAAACTTTCAACAAAGAATTCAGCTTACTTGAACTATATATGAGTTAAGCGTTTAATATATCCAAAGATATAACATTGACTACATTTTAAATTTACCTTTCATATACAATTTTTCCATCTATTATAGTTACTAATACATTACTCTGTAATTCAAATGGATCATTATCCCATATAACTATATCTGCATCTTTACCAATCTCTATAGACCCAACTCTCTTTTCTATTCCTAAAGTCTTAGCTGGATTTATAGTTATTGCTTCTAATGCTTTTTCTTTTTTCATACCATGTTTTACAGCTAGTCCCGCACATACAGGTAGGTATTGTACTGGTATTACTGGATGATCTGTCATTAAGGATACTTGTAATCCTTCATTTGATAGTAT
>JAEIGA010004301.1_pt1 | contig 22049 bp, 33 predicted proteins | sample 9270691 | NCBI WGS metagenome assembly JAEIGA01 (sample SAMN17057246, study PRJNA624740) | gut metagenome | biome: biome; isolation source: fecal sample | host: Bos grunniens | place: China: Xizang | collected 2019 | reverse complement strand
GGACGATCTAGGCGCAGCAGACCACATTGGAATTGTTGAAAAAGTAAGCGGCAAAACAATAACAGTAATTGAGGGCAACTATAACGAAGCAGTGAAGCGCAGAACAATAAAAGTAAATGCGCGTTACATTCGCGGTTATGGCGTGCCGAAATACGATAAAGAGCCAGTAAAAGCAAAGCCAGTTAAGAAAGAGCCACAACTAGAGAATGCAAAGCCAGTTAAGAAAGAGCCACAACTAGAGAATGCAAAGTCATTTAATGAAAAGATAGCGGGACAATATAAAACAAAAGCTAATTTGCATTTAAGACTAGGACCAAGCATATTGAAAAAATCAATTCTAGTAATGCCAAAAAACGCAACTGTTACAAATTACGGATATTATACGGGCAGTTGGTATTTGGTAAAGTACGGCGACACAACGGGCTTTTGTTCAAAGACATATTTGAAAAGAAAGTAAATGGCTAGTATAAATCTAAAGTTAAGCAAAAAACTATTTGCGCCGAAATTCTTTTCACTACTTTGTGATTATTCTCACAGGTGGGAAATATACAAAGGCAGCGCAGGAAGTGGCAAAAGCTATCACATAACGCAAAAGCTAATTAAAAGAGCTTGCAGCGAACGCATAAAGATATTAGTTACAAGGCGTTACGGCTCAACAATAAGAAATACTTGTTTCTCTTTATTTAAGACCATACTAAACAAATGGAAACTAACACAGTATGTGAAAATAAGGGAAACAGATTTCAATATAAAATTCCCGAATGGTAGCGAAATAATATTTATGGGACTTGACGAAGAAACGAAGCTTTTATCATTGAACGATATAGGTTGTATATGGATAGAAGAAGCGTTTGAAGTACCGAAAGCAATTGTAGAACAATTAAACTTGCGTTTGCGTGGCGATATAGACAACTTGCAAATAATAATGTCATTTAACCCGATAAGCAAAAATCATTGGCTTTATGACTTTTGTGAGATAAACCCGCCAAGCAGTTGTATTTATAATCATTCTACATACAAGGACAATCCATTCTTAAATGCAGAATATATAAAAGAGCTAGAGGAACTTTACACAAGAAACCCTGCAAAGGCGCGCATATTCTGCGACGGCGAATGGGGCGTTGATGCCGAGGGGTTAGTATTGCAAAACTGGAAGATGCAAGACTTTGACGCATTAGAACTAGCAGCACAAGGACTAGAACACCGCGCCGGAATGGACATAGGTTGGATAGACCCGTCAGCAGTTATTGACACGCTATACGATAGGGACAACAAAACAATATATGTATTTAATGAGTTTTACAAAAGCGGTTGTCAGTTAAGCGAACTTGCAGCAGCAATTGAAAATATGGAACTTAAGAAGACAAAAATATTTGTAGATGCAGCAGAGCCAAGAAGCATACAATTTTTCAAAAGTCAAGGAATTAACGCGACAGCCTGCGCAAAGGGAAAAGACAGCGTAAAAGCGGGCTTAATGTTTCTACAAGACCATTTAATAATAGTACACCCGCGTTGCAAACACTTTATAACAGAGCTTGAAAACTTCTCGTATATAAAGAGCAAGCAAACGGGCGAATGGACAGAAGACACAACGCACGAATATTCACACGCTATTGACGCGTGCCGTTATGGATATAGCGATATATACACTAATACGAAATTAAAAACAATGAACAAATCCATTTTAGGACTTTAAGGGGGTAACAATGTTTCACTTAAACAAAGACAAAGAATTGACAGTTGAATTGCTTCATAAAATGATAAACAAATTCAACATTGAAGAAAAACCAAGACTAGATAAATTCAAAAGATACTATGACGGATTACAAGTAATATTATTGAAGACATACGCAGACAAAACAAAACTTTGCAGCAGAGTAGTAACAAACTATTGCAAAAATATTGTTGATAGCTACTGCGGTTATATTGCAAGTCCGGGGCATATTTCATATAACAGCGAACAAGACATTGAAGAAATAATGAATGTATTGAGATATAACGACTATCAAGCAGCAGATAGCGCATTGTTACTTGACGCGCTTGTATATGGTAGAGCGGACGAGCTAATGTATACAGACGAAGACGGGCAAACAAGATATAAAATAATAACACCTACACAATGTTTTGGAATATATGACGACAGCTTGACAAATGATTTATTGTACTTTGTAAGAATGTATAAAGCTAGCGAATGGGACGACAGCAACACATACAATGTTGATGTTTACTCAAGCGCAACAATTAAACACTATACAATGGCAGGCACTAACGGCTTTTTAATATTTGTAAATGAAGAGCCACACTATTTCAACCAATGCCCAGCAAACGAGTTTGAACTACCAGACGGAAAAAGCATATTTGAATGTATTATCTCTTTACAAGATGCATTTAACGAAATTCTATCAAGTGAGATAGACGACTACAGCGCTTTTTGTGACGCATATATGACACTGGAAGCAGTGGACGCAGAAGACGAAGAAATAAAAGCAATGAAAGAAAACAAAGTGCTACTATTACCGCAAGGCGGAAAAGCTGGCTGGCTAACTAAAAACTTTAATGACGCGCAAGTTGAAAATATGTTGAAACGCATTAACGACAACATATATAAAATTGCAGCGTGCCCAGACTTTTCAAGTGAAAGTTTTGTTGGCGGCGTTTCAAGTGGTATTGCTATTCAATACAGATTAACAGGAATGGAAACAAGGGCAGCTAAAATTGAAGCCGAAATGAAAAAAGCACTTCAACGCAGAGTTGAAATAATCAGCGGAATTGCTTCATTAAGACTAGGCGAAGAAGTATTCAGGGATATTGAAATAAAATTCAAGCGCAATATTCCGCAAGACGAAGCGCACACAATAAATATGATCAACTCATTAAAAGGCACAGTAAGCGACGCAACTTTAATTTCACAACTTCCATTCGTTCAAGACGTAAACAAAGAAATTGAAGCGGTAAACGAGCAAAAAAAGGCGAATATGATAACATACGGCTTCGGGTTAACAAATACTACACCGGACGAAGAAGACGGCACAGAAGACGAATAAGAGCGTCTGGGGGTGTAGTCAATGGCAAAACTAACAGAAAAGCAACAAGAACTATTAGAAGCAAATCAAGAATATTGGAAAGACAGAACAACAGCAGCGCAAGCAAAATTGACAAATAAAAATATAAAAGCAGTAAACAAGCAATTAAGAAAATATTTCAGTAAGTCAATGCAAAAAGTTATAGACGACTTTGAGGCAACATATGACAAATTGCTTGCTACAAAGGAAGCGGGCAAACAACAAACGCCCGCGGACTTGTACAAGCTAGATAAGTATTGGCAGATGCAAGGACAGCTTAAAAACGAATTGCAGAAGCTAAACGACAGGCAAGTAAAAGCAATGAGCAGAGTATTCCAAGAACAATTCTTTGACATATACTTTTCAATTGCTTTAACAGGAAAAGAAGCATTCACAACAATAAACAAAGAGGGCGCGTGGCACTTAATCAATTCTATTTGGTGCGCGGACGGTTTAGACTTTTCACAAAGAATATGGAATAACACCGAACTACTAATTGAAACGCTAAACGAAGAATTGATCGCGTGTGTAATAACAGGCAAAAAAACAAGCGAACTCAAAAAAGCATTGCAAGAACGCTTCACAGTAAGTTACAGCAGTGCGGACAGAATAGCAAGAACAGAAATGTCACACATTCAGAACGCAGCAGCTAAGCAAAGATATGAAGACTACGGAATAAAGCAAATGCAAGTGTGGGCGGACAAAGACGAACGCAGGTGCGACATATGCGGAAAACTTCACAAAAAGAAGTATTCCATAAATGAAGCGCCGCCCGTACCAGTACACCCGAATTGCAGGTGCACAATTGTTCCGGTAGTTGAAATATAAAACACCGTCTTTTTTAGGGGCTAGACATTAAAGAAGCAACTAAATTATTAAGGGCTAGGCGTATGACCTAGAACTAGGGGGAATGAAAAATGAATGAAGAAACTATTGTTAACAATAATGACAGTGTAGAAAATGGACAAGAAATTCAAACAAACGCAACAGGTGCAAAGACTTATACAGAAGAAGAAGTCTTAAAACTATTGCAATCAGAGGGCGACAAACGCGTGACAGAAGCATTAAAGAAGCTTGAAAAGAAACACGCAAAGGAAATGTCACTTGCTAAATTAGACGGAGACGAAAGAGCAAAAGCCGAAAAAGATAATAGAATTGCAGAGCTAGAGGAAAGACTAGCAGCTTATGAAATCGAAAAGAACAAAAGCGAACTAAAAAGCGTTCTTGCATCTAGGGGCTTAAGCGCAGAGTTTGCGGACATTGTTTCAATCACAGACGATATTGAAGCAAGTCAAGCAAACATTGACAAGCTAGACAAACTTTTCAAAGCAGCAGTAACAGCAGAAGTTGAAAAGCGTCTTGCAGGTAACACACCAAAAGGAAATAGCGCGCCGGTGGAACTAACAAAAGAAAGCGCTAAAAAAATGAGCCTAGCAGAAATGAACAAGCTAGCACAAAGCGATCCGGATAAATTCAAACAATTGTTCGGGTAATTAGAAATATTTAAGGGGGAAATTAAAATGGCAAATACAGTTTATTCAAATAAAGTATTAGAAGCAAAAGCAAAAGATTTATTAACAACAGCAGTAAACACAAGAAGTTTAATGACAGTTGACAACGAACTTGCACAAAATGCAGGAATGACAAAAACAATTAACACTTATACATATTCAGGAACAGCAGAAGAAGTTGCAGCAGGTGCAGGAAACACTAACAGAGGAACAATATCTTATGTTGGTAAAGACTACACTGTTAAAATGGTACAACAAGCATTTGATTACTTAGACGAAGACTATATGAAAGACGAAACAATCGTTGACAATATGTTAAAAGGCGCTAATCAAGTAATGGTAAACAAAATGGCTGCAGACTTCACAGAAGAACTTGCAAAAGCTACATTATCTTCAACAAATGCAAAATTTGGATATGAAGCAATAGTTGACGGAATTTCAACACTAAATGTTGAAGACGAAAGCAAATTATTTGTAGTTATACCAAACGCTTGGAAAGCAGAACTTAGAAAAGATGCAGACTATAAAGCAGCAAGAATGGGCGAAGTTGTTTACAACGGACAAGTTGGAACAATTTGCGGTATTCCTGTAATAGCTACAAAAGCTTTAACAGATGCAGCATATGTTATGAGCGCAGAAGCTGTTAAATTATTTATGAAAAAAGATGTTGAAGTTGAACAAGACAGAGACGCAGACAAGAGAACAAACAGCGTATATCTAAGAACAGCTTATGTTGTTGCATTAGTAGACGCTACTAAAATTTGCAAAATAACTAAAGGTTAATAAAAGCAAGACGGGCAAGGCATAGGGCGTAAACTTATGCCTATTCCGTATATATAAAAGCAAAGGGGGACAATAAAATGCTAGAAGACATAAAAACAATGTTAGGCGCTGCGGCATCTAATTACACAGACGCGCAAATTGAGTTGTCTATTAAACAAGCAACAGCCGAGATAAAGGCATATTGTAACAGGGACATTGACGAAGACCTTGAAACAATAGTTGAACGCGTTGCAGTGATTAAATTAAACAGAATGAACAGCGAGGGGCTAGCATCACAAAGTTACAGCGGCATAAGCGAAAGCTATGTTGACGGCTACCCTCAAGACATTATGGCGGTACTAAATAGCAAGCGCAAAATAAAGGTGGTGTAATTATGATCAATTCTTTAATGCGTGATTATAAATACTCTATACTTGGCGGACTTGACGAATATGGACAACCGCTAGAAGCAGAAGCAAGCGGCACAATAAAAATGTCAATTGCTTTAACTTCACAATCATTAAATGAAAATGCGCTTTACAGTGGCGCACAATATACCGGCTTGACGCTAAATAAGGAAATAAACGCTAAATATATTATTCATTACGGGGATGAACGCTTAAAAGTGCTATACACAAACGCACAGGGGCGTTATACGCAAGTTTTTATGGCTAGGGTATAAAAGTATATGGATACAAGAATTGAGGGCGTAGAAACTATTATTGAGCGCATAGAGGGTATAGCGGACGCAAAAGCACTTGTAGCAGCAATGAAAAAATGTTGCGCGCTAGTAGAGGGCGAAGCGAAAAAGAAAGCGCACGAAATAAGAGATACAGGCGCACTGTCAGGCTCTATTGCAAGCCGCGTTGAAAACACAGAGAGCGAACTTCGAGGGGTTATATATACACCGCTTGAATATGCGCCATATGTGGAATACGGCACAGGCTTATTTGCAGAGAATGGCAACGGACGCAAAACGGGTTGGGCATATGAGGACGAAAAGACAGGCGAAACAATATGGACTAGAGGGCAAAGACCACAACCATATTTAAGACCGGCGCTAACAGAAAACCGCGAAAAGATTATTGAGTTATTGAAAGGAAGTGTAAAAAATGACTAACTTTCACAAAGAGGTTGTAAACACTCTTAAAAAGATACTTCCAACACATTATGAAATGTTATTGCATAGGGACTTGGAAACGCCTTGCATAAGTTATATGGAACTTGCGAACCAAGCAACAGAGCAAGGAAACACGCTAGGTTATAGCCTTATACAATACCAAGTTAAAGTGTGGGGAACAAAAATATCAGACTTGCAAAATTATGCTATTCAAATTGATGCAGCAATGCGCAAGCTAGGCTTCAAAAGAGTAAGCGCGCAAGAACTGCACGATACAGAAAGTACAATGATGCAAAAAATATTAGTTTATGAGGCTCAGGCTTTAGAACAATTTTAGAGAATAGGGGGAAATTAAAATGGCAACTATTTCAAAAGGAATAACATTAAAAGTAGGAAGCTTAACACTAGACAACCTACAAGAAATACCAGAACTAGGGGGCGAAGCAGAAGCAATTGAAATAACTACACTTGCAGACGCTGCGCATATGTACACAGACGGAATAAAGAACTACGGCGACAGCCTAGCATTCAAATTCTTATATGAGAAAGAACAATTCAATTCTTTAGCTGCACTTAAAGACAGCCAAGAATGCGTTGTAACTTTACCAGACGGGGCAACTTGCACATTTGACGGCACTTGTTCTGTTAAATTAGACGGTGTAGGCGTTAACGCTGCACTAACTTATACTTTATCTATCAAGCCAAACAGCGAAATGGTGTGGGCTTAATACATAACCACTTGAGGGGTGGGGAAACGGCAGAAAAACCATTCCCGCACCCTTATTTTTATTTATAAAGGAGAAATGAAAAATGTTATATACAGAATTAACAATAAAAGATAGAACTTATAAATTAAGACTAGCAACAAGAAATATTGTTGCATTAGAAAAAGCGATCAATTGCAACCCGCTTGGAATATTCGGCAACGGCGAACAAATGCCAGAAGTTACAACAATGGTACAAATATTATTCCATTCGCTTCAAAAATATGAACACGGAATAACACTAGAAGACGCATTCGGCATATTTGACGCGTACCTCGAAGAAAAATCAATGGCAGAGTTTATCACTGTAATTCTGGACATATACAAAGTTTCTGGAATTATTAAAAATGAAAGTGGGGAAGACGAAAAAAACGCAGTAAAGGCGGAAGCGTAACAGCACCGCCGTTATTTACAAACTATGTTATCGAATGGCTAAATAATGCGTTAGACTACGGCATAAACGAAGCGGATTTCTGGGAAATGACAATTGCAGAGCTTGAACGAGCTATTGAAAGCAAAAAGCGTGTTAAGAAAATACAGGACCAAGAAAAAGCAGCCTTTGACTATGCACTAGCGGACTTGATCGGGCGCAGTATTTCACGCATTTATTCTTCAAGTGCTAAAATGCCGGAATTATACGAAGTCTATCCAAGTTTATTTGATAGCGAAAACATACAAGAACAAAAGCAAGCGCAACAAGCCGAATTGTACGCGCTACGCTTTAAACAATTTGCACAAAATTACAACGACAAAATAAGGGGGTGTAATAAGTGACAGAAGAATTGAAAATTTATATAACAGCAGAAATTGACAAACTAAAAGACGAATTAAACAAAGGCAAAAAAGAAGTAAAAGACTTTGAAGAAAAAAGCAAACACAGTTTTGAAGAATACAACGAAGCAGCGCAAAAAGCAGGGGACATAAGCAAGAATGTAATGAAAACAGTGGGCGTTGCAATAGCAGGCGCAGCAACAGCATTGCTTGCTTTAAGCGCTTCAACTAAAGAATACAGAGAAAACCAAGCGAAACTAAATACAGCTTTTGAAACAGCGGGCACAAGCGCAGCAGTTGCAAAGGGCGTTTACAATGACTTGTATAGAGTATTAGGCGAAGACGACAGAGCGGTGGAAGCTGCAAACCATTTGGCGAAGCTATCAACTAATCAAAAGGACTTGAGCGAATGGACTAATATTTGTCAAGGCGTATTCGCTACATTTGGCGACAGTTTACCGATTGAGGGACTAACAGAAGCAGCGAACGAAACAGCAAAAGTTGGCGCAGTTACAGGACCACTTGCAGACGCGTTGAACTGGGCAGGTATTAGCGAAGATAAATTCAATGAAAAGCTATCTAAATGCGCAGACGAACAAGAGCGCGAAGCTTTAATAAGAGGAACACTAAATGGCATATATAACGAAGCAGCAAAAGGCTATGAAAAGAACGCGGCAGACATATTGAAGCAAAACGAAGCACAAGCCAAGCTAAACGAAGCAACGGGCAAACTAGGCGCAGCAATTGCACCTATTCAAACAGCACTTGTTGAACTAGGGGCAACAATAGCCGAAAAGATAGCGCCACACATTCAAACATTTATGGACGAGCACGGGGAAAAATTGAAAAAGATACTTGAAGAAGTTGCAACAGCAATTGGCAATGTTATTACTTGGATTGTGGATAACTGGGAACTTGTATCCACAATAGGCACAGTTGTATTAGCAATAGCAGCAGCATTGAGCGTGGTATCAACAGTTATGGGAATAGTTAACGCAGTTATGCTTGCTTCTCCAGTTACTTGGATTGTATTAGCAATAGTTGCAGCAATAGCAGCGTTAGTTGCAATTATAGTTGTTTGTGTTAAACACTGGGACGAAATAACAGCAGCGGTTAAAAAATTCATTGAGGGCTTCAAGGTAGGTTGGCAAGCACTTATGAACTACGCGAAAGAAAAGATTGAAGCATTCAAAACAAGTTTCAAAGTTGGCTTTGATCATATTAAAAATTCAGTAACGAACGCAATTGATAAAGCAAAAGAAAATGTATTAAATACATTCGACAAAATCAAAAACGGCGTAACAGAAAAAATAACCAACTTGAAAACAAAAGTTAAAAATATTATTGATACAATCAAAGGCTTCTTTAACTTTAAGTTTACTTTACCAGACATTAAGACGCCAAAATTCAGTGTAACACCTGCGGGTTGGAAAGTTGGCGACTTGTTACAAGGCGTTATTCCAAAATTAAGTGTTAAATGGAATGCACAAGGTGGCGTATTTGATAAGCCAACTATTGTACCATACGGCAACACATTACAAGGACTAGGCGAAGCAGGCGCAGAAGCAATTGTACCGCTAGAAAAGAATACAGAATGGCTTGATAAGATAGCGGACAAATTAAGCGCAAAACAAGGCAACACGCCTATTGTATTGCAAGTAGACGGAAAGACATTTGCAGAAACTTCAATCAATACAATTAACGCTTTAACAAGACAAACAGGCAGTTTGAAGCTTAATTTAGCATAGGGGGTGGAAATTATGACATATTTTAAGATTGGCGACAATGATTATTCAATGTATGTAAACGCATTGAAAGTAATTGAAAACGCAAAATATAACGCGCAAGAAAACGCAGCGGGTAACACAGTAGTTGACTATATAAACAAAAAACGATCAATTGAAGTTGGAATAATACCACTCAATGCAACTGTAATGGCTAGATTAAAAGCAGACATTGCGGCATTTAATGTTTCTGTATCTTTTCTAAACCCAGACACAAAAGCGCTTGAAAATGGCGTGAATTGCATTATTCCAGCAAACGAGGTTAATTACTACACTATACAAGCAAATCAAGTGTTATTTGACGCGGTAACGCTAACATTTGTTGAATTGTAGGGGGTGTGATATGCAAAATGTAACTAACGAATATTTACAAGCAATAAGCGCACCAGTTAGAAGAATAAGCGGAAGAGTAGAGCTATACAACGGCTCTACCTTAACCGCTACTTATACAGGTGAAGACATACTAAAAAGCATTGACATTGAAAGAGTAGGCGAAGACAGTAAATTCTTTGGCTTTGGTGTAGCTAGTAAATACAATATAAAACTATTAGACCAACAAAGAGCGCTAGATATTAGCACAGCAAACAGCTTCAAAATATATTTGAAAGTGGGTAAAGATAGCAAAAACCTATTAAATATACCTAGCGTATACGAACAATATGAAGCTACTTTCAATATTCCGTTATCATTAAAAGCGGGAACATATGTTTTGAGTGCCGAAAGTGTAACAACAACAGGCACGCGTAATTCTTTAATTAACTTTAGACACGCAGACGGCACATTCACAAGTGCTTTTCTATCAGCAACAGAGTTAAGCACAACAGTTACTTTTGAAAAAGCCGTTATTGAATATGCTATATATTCACAAAACAACAACGCTAACAGCGCAGGCGTAACAACAACATTTACAAATCTAATGTTAAGCAAAGAGGGTGGCGCATACGAACCATATCAAGCGCCCGAATATCTAACATTTGCAACAGCTAATGTAACAGAAGTGCACAGGGACGAAAACACGGGCGAACTATCTATAACAGCATATGACATATTGGATAAAGCAAAAATATTGACATTTGCAGAATTAGGACTTGTAGCACCATACACAATATTAGAGGTTGCAGTAGCAGCAGCAACAGCAATTGGCGCGGTGGCGGTTGTAACAGGCTTAAGCGTATTCGATACGGAATACACAGACGGGGCAAACTTTGAGGGCACAGAAACGCTTGAGGAAGTTTTAAGAGCTATTGCAGAAGCAACACAAACTATTTATTTTATAAACAACATAGACGAACTTGTATTCAAGCGACTTGATAAAGCGGGCCCAGTAGTAAAGACAATTGACAAAGAGCAATATATAACACTAGAAAGCAAGACTAACAGAAGACTAGCAACAGTATGTCACGCAACAGAGCTTGGCGACAATGTGAGCTCTAGCATTACAGAACTAGGCACAACGCAATATGTAAGAGATAATCCATTCTGGGAAATGCGCGAGGATATAAAGGACATAGTAGACGCAGCACTTGAAGCAGTGGGCGGCTTGACTATCAATCAATTCAATTGTAGTTGGCGCGGTGACTTTTCACTTGAACCGGGGGACAGAATAGACCTTGTTACAAAAGACAACGAAATAGTTACAAGCTATTTGTTAAACGACACAATACATTTTAACGGGGCACTTGCAGAGCAAACAGCGTGGCAATATACAGACAGTGAAGAAACAGAAAGCACGCCGACAAGTTTAGGCGAAGCAATAAAACAAACATATGCACGCGTAGACAAGGCAAATAAAGAAATAAAACTTCTTGTAAGTGAAAGCAGCGGCAACAGCAGCGCAATAAGTACACTACAAACAACAGTTGACGGAATAAGCGGGACAGTAAAAAGCGTTAAAGACGCAACAGACAACGCAATTGACGGAATAAACGCAGAACTAAAAACGCTAACAGAAACAGTTGAAACAAAAGTAACGGCAAAAGATATGACAATTGCAATTAAAAGCGAACTAGACAATGGAGTTTCTAAAGTTAAAACGGAAACGGGCTTCACATTTGACGCAGACGGCTTGAAAGTTTCAAAGACCGGAAGCGAAATGACAACAACTATAAATGAAGACGGAATGACAATAAACAGGGACGGCGAAGCGCAATTGATAGCGAATAACGAGGGCGTAAAAGCTTATGACCTACACGCAAAAACATATTTGATCGTAGGCGAAAGCAGCCGTTTTGAAGACTACGAAAAAAACGGGGAAACGCGCACAGGTTGTTTCTGGATTGGCGAAACGGGGGTGTAGTAAATGGCAAGCACAATAACAGTAAAATCACAAAGTTATGACGGGCGTTATTTAGAACTTGTTTGTGTGCAGACAAAAGACATTGCAACAAATAAGTCAACTATTGATTGGACTTTATACGCTAAAGGCGGAAGCGAAGCATATTATTCAACAGGACCAACAACAGTTAAAATAAACGGGGTAACAGTTTACAGCGTAGCGCGTAAAGCTTGGAGCACATACGCGTTCCCAGCAGCTAAAGGAAGCGTCACAGGTTATGAGCTAGGCAAAACGCCAACAGTGACACACGACAACGAGGGAAAAGCAACAATCAAAGTAAGTTTGGAAACGGCAATATATAACAGCACAGTTGAACCAAACAGCAAAAATTGGACGCTTGACGATATACCAAGAGCGGCAACGCTAACAGCAGCGCCACACTTCACAGACGAAGACAACCCGACAATAACTTATTCAAACCCAGCGGGCGAAAATGTAACAAGCATCAAAGCTTGTATTGCAGACGCTAACGGGCAAAACCTATTTGCAGAGTATAGAGACATACCGAAAACGGGCACAAGCTACACATTTAATTTAACAGAAGACGAGCGCGAAGCTTTAAGGTGGGCAACAATCAACAGCCCGAATTTAACAGTTAAATTTTATGTAACAACAGTTATTGGTGGCGTTACTTATTATTCAACGATTGATAAGATTATGACAATAACAAACGCACACCCGACAATCGAGCCAAGTATTGAAGACATTGGCGCGTCCTCAACAGTATTAACAGGGGACAAAAACAAAATAATCAAGGGCTTCAACTATATCAAAGCAAGCGTAAACGCAACAGCAAAAAAACACTCAACAATTAAGAAACAAACAATTGAATGCGGTGGCGTAACACTAGACGGGGCAGACATTAACTTTAACGGCGTAGAAAGTGCAACATTTGTTGTAACAGCAACAGACAGTAGAGGATACACAACAACGCAAACAGTAAATAAAACGCTAATTGATTATATTAAATTGACTTGTAATTTAATAGCAGGCAAGCCGAACGCGCAAGGCGAAATGTCAATCAGAATACACGGCAATTATTTCAATAACACATTCGGTGCGGTTGCAAATACATTGCGTGTACAATTCAGATATAAAACAGAAAATGAAGATTATGGCGAATGGATAGACGCAACAGAAACAGGCGTTAACGGTAACACATACGACACAACAATTGACATAACGGGGCTTGATTATAGGCTAGCTTATACATTCCAAGCACGCGCAATTGATAAAGTAAACACAGCAGGCGTATTAAGTGCAGAAAGAAAAGTTAAAGCAATTCCGGTGTTTGATTGGGGCGAAAACGATTTTCAATTCAATGTTGACGCATACGACAAGAACGGCGGCAAACTAGGCACAGAAATAATTGCAAACGATTATGACGCAAGCATTATAAGTGGAAAAGCTTTACTTGAAAGCGGGTGGATAACGATCACACCAGTTGCAAACACGCCAACAACAGCAGCCATTGCATTCAAGCGAAACTATAAGAAAAAACCAACAGTATTGCTAACAGCTTCAAGCGGTGTAATAGGTACGCAAGTATTAGGCGTTTCAACTAATGGTATATCTAATGACGGCGCAAATATAGTTATTACAAGAACTACAACAACGCCTACTACTATTCATTACCATATATTCGGGGAGGTGGAATAAATGCGTTATATATTAGACGATAGCGGCTATATTGACAGCGTAAGTTGCACGCCGTTTAATTGCAAAGATAAAAGCTGCACAGAATACACGGGCGCAATTCCGGACGGGTACGAAAGTATTGCAGAATGGGCACAGAACGCGAATATAAGAGCTTATAAACTTGTCGGGGGTAATTTAACCTTTGACGCAGCAAAAGACGCAGAATTGACGGCAGAGTGGGCACAGTGCACAAGTGGTAAAAATATAATAACAGTTAAGCTTGGCACAAACTACACAATGACAAATAATGAGTATGTACAATTGCAAATGGTAGAACACGCAAAAACAGGGAACAGACTAACAATAGAAAATGGCGCTGTAAAAATAGGCGCGGGCATTTCACTTGTAAAAGTTTCATTCAATTTGCATTTTAATTCAGTAGCAACGGCGGGCAACAAGTGGGCAACATTATATGTAAACGATAGCGCGGAAATTCCTATTGTTTCATATTTATCAAACAGAGGAACAATATCAAGCGGCGTGGTAATGTTACCAGTTAGCGAGGGCGATATTATAAGTTTACAAGCGAATGGCGCGAAAAATGATGTTGTGCGTAATGCTTTATATACTGCAATGACAGTTGAAGTTGTAGAGTAGGCGGTGCAATATGACAGAGGGAATTATAATTGCGATCATAACAGGCGCATTCTCATTCGGTGCAAGTATGCTTGCTAACATAAGCAGCAATAAAAAGCTAATAAACGAATTTAAGCTTGAAGTTACAAAAAATCAAGCAGTAACAGACACTAAACTTGAAACACTAACGGAAGAAGTAAGAAGACACAACAATTTCGCGCAAAGAATGCCGGTAGTTGAAGAGGGTGTTAAAAACTTAACAGAAAAAGTTAATTATTTTCATAAGATATAAAGAGGTAGGACTTTTGTCCTATCTTTTTATTTTTCACAAACTTTTGTTTGCATTCATTACGCTTTATGTATATATTTGAGTTGTGATAAACATATTCACAAATACGAACATATTGCAACACAGAAACACGCGGTTTATCAAGCTTTTATGTGGTAAAATTGACTAAATTGTTACGATATGCAACAAGTATGTCATAATGTGTTATTGTAATGAAATGCAGGCGGCTCAAGGGCTCAAGCGTTTTTAATGCATAACGATTATGATAAACATTTACCACACTATGGTAAACAGTGTGAATGAGTTGTGATATACAAGGGAGTAAGGAAAGAATGAAAATCAAGACGGCAATTAAAGATTGGCTAGTAGAATGCGAGATCAGGAAGTATACACCAAAAACTTTACGGGGTTATGGAATTAACTTAAATGTGTTTGCTCGTTTCTGCGAAGAAGAAATGGAAATAACGGAAATGGACGAAATTAATATGGCGGTTATAAAGAAATTTACACAGACAATGTTGAAAAAAGGACACAAGGGCACATATGTAAATGGCTTGCTAAAAACTGCAAAGAGTTTTATTCAATATATTTTTGACGAGTATGGCGAGGGCTTCAATACAAAGAACAAGCGTTTCACTTGGGTTAAAGAAGAACGCCCGATAATAAAGCCATTCAAGCCTAAAGACGTTCGCTATATATTAAACAATTGCAAGGGCGCGGACTTTTTATCTTTGCGTGATACTGCAATAATAACTTTGCTAATTGAAACGGGCGTGCGTTGCTGGGAACTTTGTTGCATAGAAAATAAAGACATTCACGAAGACTTTATAATAATACAAGGGAAAAACCACAAGCAAAGAGCGATACCTATAACGCCAGTATTAAAGAAAGCGTTGCTAAGATACGAAAGAGCAAAAGAGAGTTACTTCGCATATAAAAATATGGAAAGCTACTATTTTTTATCATATACAGGAAAACAACTAACAAACAGCGGAATGGAACATATGATCAGAAGAAGAAGCAAGGGCATTGAAAGCGAAGTGCGTTGCAGCCCGCACACATTCCGTCATACATTCGCGCAGATGCAATTGAAAATGGGGACGGACTTATACAGCTTAAGCCGTCTACTAGGACACGAAAGCATTGTAATAACGCAAGTATATTTGCGCTCAATGGAAGACGCGGAAATTGTAAAAATGGGTAAACAAAACAGCGTATTATTAAATATGTAGGCTATTGAAAAATAATTGCTTTTGTGGTATATCTCATTTTGAGGTGTACCACATATGAAAGTAATGGGAATTGATAGCAGCACCAGTTGTACAGGGTGGGCAATACTAGACACAGAGAATAACAAAATAATTGCTAGCGGGCATATTAAGCCAAGCAGCAAAACAAACACAATACAAAAAATCATATATATTGCAAGAGTGTTAAAAGATATATTCAGAGAATATGAGCCGGAATATATCAACATTGAAGAAGTAGTTGTAATTAGAAACGCACAAACACAAAGAATGCTAACAGCGCTTTTGTATTACATTGTAATTGAATTTACAAAAGAAAATGTGATCATAAAAACAGTACGCCCGACAGAGTGGCGCAAAGGTAAAATAAAAGGTAAATGCAGAGCCGAACTAAAAGCTAATTGTATGAAATACGTTGAAAGCAAGTACAACACTATTGCAACAGAAGACGAAGCGGACGCAATTGTAATTGCAGAATATAACGCGTAAAAGTGACGCGCTACAATTGAATTTAAGGCGTTTTTATTTAAGGGGGTATATGTTTATACCCTCTTATTTTTATGCAAACGAACAAAAAACGAACAAATTATGTGAGAAATCACATATTCTAACAAATCTATTTACTTTAAATGTTATAGTGATATAATAATATTAACAATTGAATAAGAATTGTAAAAATTCGACTTGTTGTAAAGCATAAGCGCCAAGTATAAAAAGCGCATAAGGTATGGCTAAGCCGCTGCATAAAATTAGCCCGCTACTAATCGAGCACTTCTAATTGATTATAGCGTCAAGAGTGGGAACAGAACGGCACTCTATAAAAAACGGGTACGGGTGGTAGTAGTCGGGTAAGGGCTACACAACGGAATGTGGACCGACAGCATTCAAAGGTTGTGTAACTAGAAGTAGTAATGTGACGGAACGAAAGTGACGGATATTATTTTTTTAAGCTTTGCAGATCGCAGGGCTTTTTCTACGCAAAAACAATTGCAGCTCAAAAACTTCAAGCTCAAGATATTATATGTATTGACAAAACAGTTTAATTTGTTATAGAATGTTATTGTTAGAATATCTCTATTCTTTTTCCTATTATTTCCGGGGGTATTCTAACACAATGGCTTGAATGCGAAAGAAGTATATCACCTCTTTTTAATGATACAGTTAGTATTAGTTTTTATCCTTGCTAATATTAACGGTACACTCATACATTATATATTATGTGTGGGTGTATTTTTTTATGTGTAATTATGTGTGTTTTACATTGAATTGTGTGAATTTTCACATAATTTAAAATATTTTAATAAAATGCTTTACAATGATATATTATTTTGATATAATATCATTATAGAAAAGAGGTGGGACAAATGCCTAATGTTAGAATAAAAAGAAGAATATTCATAGACAACGCACATAACTACTTATTAAGAATTGAAGAAGATCAATTTCAAGCAGCAGTTAAAATTGCAGATGCAAGACAAGTGAGCGTCAATGTAATATTAAACGAAGCAATTAAAGAATACATTGAAAAACAAGCCTAAAAATGAAAGCGCTTACATAAACATGTTTTTAGTATAACATTGAAAAAGCCTGTTTTTACAGGGTGTTAGGATATGGGGCGACATTAGAAAACGGCTTAAAATCGATTTTAGGAAGTCGAAAAAAATCAAAGTTAAAGAAAAGAGGTAAATAAAATGAAAAAAGAATATCAAGTAGTGGCAAAGGATAAATGGGGCGACTGGGACACAATAGCAGACGAATTGAAAACAAAGAAAGAAGCAATGGCAATAGCAAAAAAGCTAGACAATAAAAAATGGGTAAGTATAGACATATATTTAATCATTGACGAAGACTTAAAAGAAACATTCGATAAAAATGGAAAAGTTAGATAAGGGGGAAAAACAAATGAAAAAAGAAATAGTAATAGCAATCATATTAACATTGATCGCAGTAATGGCGGCGTACTTTATAGGCACAAAGGAAGAGCCAGAATACACAGGCGGATACAAAATACATACGGTGTTACCCGGGGAAACTTTATGGAGTATCGCAGGAAGAATTGAAAGCGAAAAAGATATTCGCGAAATTATATACATAATAAGAAAAGACAACGGAATGACAGAAAGCGTTATTTACGCGTGGCAACAATTACAACTACGCGAAGAATATTAGAAAAGAGGTAAAGAGAATGAGTTATAAAGAAGACTTAAAAATAAAATTAGAATTTGCAAATAGACAAATAGAAGAAAAGAAGAAAGAAATTATTAAATCTATAGAAAGAGAAGATACTATGACAGCAGCTTTACAGTTAGTATTATTAAGTGATTTGAAATCAGAACAAGCGTTATTAAATACATTGATAAAAGAATATTAGAAAAGAGGTAAAGAGAATGGATATACAAAGAGAAAAAAACGAAATAGACGCAGCAGACGCAAAAGCAGAAGCAGCGTTTGAAACATTAAAGCAATCGCAAGGTATGAAAAAATGCAGCGAATGCGAATGTTGGGTAAATGAAGAAGACCTAGTATGTGGAATATGTGAAAGCTGCGTTGACGATATTATAACACGCACAACAGTGGACCAAGTGGCAGATTATGCAGCAACATTATATGACACTCTTGTATTATATACAGATTATTTATTCACTAGGGAAGAAGCAATTGAAATATTAAAGAAAGCAGCAAAAGAAGCGGAAGCGCTTAACAGAGTATTTGTTGGCAAATGCATAAGAGAATACATAGAAAACGACATTGAAGATTATATTGAATATCTGGACGAAAAGGGGGCGTTGTAAATGTTGGAGTTTAGAGACTTAACAGCAGACGAAATTGAATGCAGAATTGGAATGATAAAAGCAACAGGACTAACATTATTATTATACAAAGACGCGCGCTGCGATATGAATATATTAGACGAAACAGTTGGACCGCTAGATTGGAAAAGAGAACACAGCAGGGAAAACGCAAATTGCATTGTTTCAATATGGGACAAAGACAAGGCGCAATGGATAAGCAAAGAAGATACAGGAACAGAGAGCAACACAGAAAAAGAAAAGGGGCTAGCAAGCGACAGTTTCAAGCGTGCGTGTGTTAACTGGGGAATAGGGCGCGAACTATACACAAGCCCGTTTATATGGATACCAACAAACCTATGCAGCATTAAAGACGGCAAATGTTATGATCGTTTTGAAGTTACACACATTGAAATAAAAGACAAGCAAATAACAGCGTTAAAAATAGTAAACACAACAAGCGGCGTTGAGTGCTTCAAGTGGAAACAAGCAGAAGCGGACGCAATAGAGCCGATAGAAGACGGGAAATTGACAGAAAAAGAAGTAACGGACTTATACGAATTTATGAAGCGCAAAAACATAACAGACGAAAAAATAACAACAACGCTGCAAAAGAATTATGGTGTAACAACACTAAACGAATTGACAAAAAGTCAATGTGTAATGATTAAAATGAATTTAATGAAAAATAAGGAGGAAAAGTAAATGCAAGTAACAGGAAAAACAAGAATATTCAAAGACGAATTTGGCGGAAATACATTTTATAAAACAACAGTTTCAAGAAAAGCAGAAGACGGCACATACAAGAATACAAGAATATCTGTACAATTCAAACAAGGACAAGAAACAGAGGGGGACATTGAAATAACAAACGGCTTTTTAAGTTTCTACGAAGACAAGACAGGAAACCATAAAATAAAATTAATAATATTAGAATATACAACAGTGGAAGCAGAAGACGCGCCATTTTAAGCATACATATTACTAGGGCGCTACAATAAAAGCGCCTTATTTTTAATTATAGGGGGTTATACAAATGAAAATAAAAGCAATTAAAGGCTATGAGCGGAAAATATGAAATAACAGAAGCGGGGGAAGTGTACAGCTACAAGACAAATAAATATTTGAAGACAACAGACAATGGGCGCGGCTACAAATTTATAACACTATACGGCAACGGCAGAAAAAACAAGCACTATATACACCGCCTTGTATTAGAAACATTCAAGCCGGTTGAAAATATGGAACAATTACAATGTAATCACATTGACGAAAACAAAAGCAATAACAACATAAGCAATTTGGAATGGTGCACAGCAAAGGAAAACGCAAACAGCGGGACAAGAAACGAACGCAGCGCAAAGGCACGCTCAATGAAAGTGTATTGCAGGGAACTTGACAAAATATTCAACAGTATGAGTGAAGCAGCACGCGAGCTTGATATTAAAAGCGGGCATATATGCGAATGTTGTCAAGGAACACGCAAAACAGCGGGCAGAATGCATTGGAAATATGCAAAAATGTCTGGGAAATGGTAGAGGTGTAAACAATGGAAGAGAAAATAACAAAGGAATTAAAAAGAATAGAAGCGGAAACAAAGAAGCTTGAAAAGAAACATTCAAAGGCAAGAACACCAGAGCAAGCAACAGTATTCCTTGCGAAAATGTGGAAGCTTGACGGGGAATTTGAAGCATATATGAATGTATTGAAAATGATTAAAGAGGGGGTGCAAGTGTAATGTATAGAGCAGACAAAGAAGCAAGGGACGCGCTGCATATGTTATTGCATTGCGCACTAAAAGATAAAGAATACACAACGCAAAACGGGCAGTTTGAAATAGTTTATAACTACATTGAACAACTAGAAAAAGAAAATAAAGAATTGAAATTGAAAAATGAAAGATTAACAGACAAATACGCAAAATCACTAATGGGACTATCACTAAAAGAATTATTAGAAAAATGGGGGCAAGAGTAATGGAAGAAGATATAGAGATAATAGAAGAATTTATAGAAAGTGATGGAATATATGAAATATACCACGCAAGCCACGCAGACAAAGTAACAAAAGCAATAGAAAATATAATAGCTAGACTTAAAGAGCTAGAAAAAGAAAATAAAGAATTAAAACAAAAAATAAATAATGCAATGGCGGTAATAAATGACGATACACATAAATACACCGACAGCGACTTTGAAAGCGGACAATTCCAAGAAGATATATTGGTTGAATTGTTATAAATAGAGTAGGCAAACGCCTATTCTTTTTTTATGCCTGTACCCGTTGACAAAATATTCAAAATATGATATATAGAAATAAAATACGAACATACATTCTATCTTTGAAAGAGGGGTGTAAAATATGAACGAACAAAACTTAAAACCAGTTAAAAGCAAGAAAGAAGCAAGAGAACGAGGAAGAAAAGGCGGCATTGCATCAGGTAAAGCAAAACGCGCTAGAAAGACGCTAAAAGAAGAATTAATAACATTATTAGAGCACGGGGACACGCAAGAAAAGATAAGTCTTGCAATGATACAAGAAGCACTACAAGGCAACACAAAAGCCTTTGAAGTGATAAGAGATACAATAGGCGAAAAGCCAACAGATAAGATAGAAGCGGAACTTAACACAGACATAAACATAACAATTGAATAACAAGGGGGTGGAACAAGTGGAAAAAATAAAGAAAATAGCAAAATACACTGTGAACAGCCTTGCAATTATTAACGCATTATTAATTGGCATTTTACCAATATGGGAAATAAACGGGGACAAGATAACAGATACAATTGCAGTTGTAATTGCTGTATTATCAACTTATTTATTAGGTAACAAACTAACAACTACTAAAAAGGGGGAATAACAACAATGGCAATATACGCAAAAGACATTGTAAACCAAGCCAAAGCGTGGCTAGGTAAAAAAGAAAAAGACGGAAGCTTCAAAGTGATTATTGATACTTATAACTCACACAAGCCATTGGCTAGAGGGTATAAAGTAAGCTATAACGACGAATGGTGCAGCACATTTGTTTCTGCGGTTGCTATTAAATGCAATGCAACACATTTAATACCAACGGAATGCGGTTGCGAAAAGCACACACAATTATTTAAGAAAATAGGCGCGTGGGTTGAAAATGAAAACAGAACGCCAAACCCTGGGGACATTATATTCTATGACTGGAACGACAACGGCAAAGGGGACGATCTAGGCGCAGCAGACCACATTGGAATTGTTGAAAAAGTAAGCGGCAAAACAATAACAGTAATTGAGGGCAACTATAACGAAGCAGTGAAGCGCAGAACAATAAAAGTAAATGCGCGTTACATTCGCGGTTATGG
>JAEIGA010004300.1_pt1 | contig 22052 bp, 21 predicted proteins | sample 9270691 | NCBI WGS metagenome assembly JAEIGA01 (sample SAMN17057246, study PRJNA624740) | gut metagenome | biome: biome; isolation source: fecal sample | host: Bos grunniens | place: China: Xizang | collected 2019 | reverse complement strand
TCTTCGCGTAAAGACAGTGTGGAAATGTTTATTGTCGCGATGGGATTTCGTGGATAATAGAACCGCCGTTTCGGCGGTTTTATTATTTAAAACTTTCGGCGGCGGTGCGTGCCAATACATCAACGCGTTCGTTCATTTCATTGCCGGCGTGCCCTTTGACCCAATGCCAATGAATTTTTTTTGTCGATGCCAATTCATCCAGTTTCTGCCACAGGTCTTGATTTTTTACCGGTTTTTTATCCGCGGTGCGCCAATTGTTCTTCTTCCAATTTTTTACCCACGATTGCATGCCGTTCTTTACATATTGGCTGTCTGTATGAATTTCCAATTCGTCGTGGCGTGCCGCCGCCGTCAGGGCGCGAATTACCGCCATTAATTCCATACGATTGTTCGTTGTTTCGGGTTCGCCGCCGCTGCGTTCTGCAATGTTTACGCCATCGGTTGCAACAAATCCCCATCCGCCCGGTCCAGGATTGCCCAGACACGATCCATCTGTCCATATTTTTAACATTTTATATACATCCTTTTTATGATATAATATCACACATGAAATATAATTCCAAAGATTTAAAAGAAATGTCAAATGCAGTGCGCGCGTTGGCGTTGCATGCAATTCGTACGGCGAACAGTGGACACGTTGGTATTGTGTTGGGGTGCGCCGATGTTATAACAACTGTTTTTGCAAACTTTTTGCGCCGTGGTATGGACAGATTCGTGTTGTCGGCAGGGCATGGCAGTGCGTTGTTGTATTCTGTGTTAAAGTTGGCGGGGTATGATGTTGGTGATATGAATACCTTGCGTCGTGTGGGCGGTTTGCCGGGACATCCGGAATATGGATTGCCAGGGGTTGATGCGACGACCGGACCTTTGGGGCAGGGGGTCGGTAATGCCGTTGGTATGGCGTTGGCGTCCAAAATGAACAATACTGATTCGTGCATCTATTGTCTGTGTTCTGATGGCGATTTAATGGAAGGTGTTGCCCAGGAATCAATTGCGTTTGCGGGACGTTATAAATTAAATAACATGGTTTTGCTGTGGGCGGATAATGGCGTCAGTATTGATGGCGTGGCCCAGACAGACGTGGACGTGCCGGCGCGTATGGTGGCGGCAGGATGGCGTGTTATTAGTGTGCCAGGAAATGATTTTGTTAAGATTAATCGCGCATTGTGTGCCGCACAAAATTCAGAATTCCCAGTATTTATTCAATGTAAAACAGAGTTGGGGGCGGGATCCAGTTTGGCAGGATCAAATCGTGCGCATGGATTTGCGTTAAGCGATACTGAGATAAAACAATTAATTCAAAACTATGTTTCGCCACTGGGGGAAGAAATATGGCGAAATGTTGCCATGGAACAAATGCCGATTATTGGTGGCGGGCGCGAAGATATTGTGCCGAATGTGTCGTTGCCTGAACTGACGCGTGATGTGTCGACGCGTGAATTGTCGGGTATGTTTTTGGAAGAACTGTTCAAGGCAGGTGCAAATGTTGTTGGGGGCAGTGCAGACCTGGGGGGCAGTACGAATGTCCATGTCGGTGATGTGCGCGATATTACATCTGATGATTTTTCGGGAAATTATATAAACTATGGTGTGCGTGAACATGCCATGGGTGCAATTATGAATGGTTTGATGATTGCGGGCGTGCGGTGTTTTGGGTCGACTTTCTTGGTGTTCAGTGATTATATGCGCCCAAGTATTCGTTTGGCGGCGATGTCAAAATTGCCGGTTATATATGTCTTTACGCATGATAGCGTTGCGGTTGGCGAAGATGGGCCAACGCATCAGCCGATTGAACAGTTGCCATCGCTGCGTTTAATTCCGAATTTAAATGTGTATCGTCCATGTAATGGGGTCGAGGTTATGTTTGCATGGAGACGTGCATTGACTGAACCGGAAAGACCAACATGTATTGTTTTGTCGCGTCAGAAGATTACACGTGTGGAAACGCCATTGGGCGCAGATGTTGGGCGTGGTGCATACTTAATTCGTGCGGCGGGCGCAAAAAATATTCGCGCGACAATTATTGCGACCGGGGCTGAGGTGCCGTTGGCAATATCTGTTGCAGAAAAATTGGGTGATATGGTTCAGGTTGTATCAATGCCGTCGGTTGCAGATTTCCGTATGCAGGATGCAGAATATAAGCAGAAAATATTGCGTGGCACAGTAATTGCGATTGAGGCTGCGGCATCTGCACCATGGTTCGAATTCGCGGATGCGGTTGTTGGAATTGATCGATTTGGTATGTCGGGACCAGGGGCGCAAGTTTATTCTGAATTAGGATTTGATGCAGATGTAATCGCAAATGATATCAAAGATAAGATTAAATAATGGCTGAATATGTTTTTACATTGTCTGATGGTGGCGAAATCCCAATTTTTATATCCACGCGACGTGGCATAAAGAATATTACACTGCGTCCCAAGGTGGTGCCAAAGCGTGAAATTCATATTACTAAGCCGTGGTTGGTGTCAGAACGGGCGGCGATAAAATTCTTGGTTTCAAAACAAAGTTGGTTGGAATGTGTTTTTCAGAAATGCGTGGGCAAGATTGCGCTGAAGCCTGGGGATGAAATAGAATTTCTGGGGCGATGTGTGCAATTGCAGCATAATCCAGATATGCGTTCAAATAAATTTAGTGATGACGGTACGGTTCTGGTTGTTGGGGGCGCGATGGATATGTTTGAACGTCGCGTGCGTGATGTTGTACGTGCAGAATTTTTGTCTGCAGTTAAGGATGTTATTCGGACGGCCCCGCATGAATTCTGGCCACGACGAATTGCGCTGCGTGATACAACCAGTCGTTGGGGCAGCTGTTCAACAACAGGTACAATGTCTTTTTCATGGCGGTTGGCGTTCGCACCGATTGACGTTATGCGGTATGTGGTTATGCATGAATTGGCGCATGTGCGGCATATGAATCATTCGCCTGAGTTTTGGATGACTGTGCGTGAATTGTATGGGCCGGGGGTCGAGCGTGCAAAACGTTGGCTGAAACAAAATGGTGGGACGCTGCATAGATATTTTTAGCATGTTAAGAAAACGTACCTGTTGAGTATTGTGTGTTTGGGCGGTATTATATGTATGTCTTTCCGGGGCGCAAAAAGCAACACGTCACAGATGTTTTAAGGCAAGAATTTCTTTTCTTTCGTCATTTGTGTGTGGGCGTTGCGCCCCGCCTGAATTTAAATGCAGATGAAATTACTTGAAAAAAAATAAATTTGTCCTATAATTTATGTGAAATGTTAGATAAAAACTTTATCTTGTTCGGTTTTCATCACGCCCAGGCGGGCGAATATTAGCATATTGTGTTTTTTTATGATATAATTGACATTAGTAATGTCGTCGTTTTCATGTGTAAACAATAGGAATAAATAAAATGGATTTAAAACCAACAAAACCTTTGTCGGGATTTATAGAATTATTACCAGTTCAACAGCGTTGCTTTGATTTTTGTGCGGCACGTATGCTGGATGTGCTGAAAAAGTCTGGGTTTAATATGCTGGATTTGCCAGCGATTGAACGTGCCGAAGTTTTGACTGATAAAGATAACTGGGATGAAATTGAAACCCAAATGTTTTTGTTTCAAAAAGGTGATACAAAAATGGGGTTGCGATATGATGGTACGGTTGGACTGTCGCGTTATGTGGCGGGGCATCTGAATGATTTGGTCTTTCCATTTCGTGCCAGTCAATTTTCAAAACGTTATCGTGGGGAACGTGCACAGCGCGGCCGTTATCGTGAATTTTATCAGATGGATATGGATATAATGGGTGTTAATTCGTTATCAACGAATTATGATGCGGAAATTATATCCGTAATTCAGCGTACATTAAATTCTGTATCCGAATTTATCGGTGAGAATGCAGTGTGTGTCGGTTCGCGACCATTCTGGGATGCGTTGTTTGATTATCTGGAAATGAATGATGTACAGAAAAAAGATGTATTCGTTTTAATCGATAAAAAAGACAAAATGGGCGATGAAGATTTTGCCGAAGGATTGAGAGATACGTTAAATAACCCAGAAAAAGAAAATCAAATTAAATCAGTGTTTGTAAATGGTTATTCGGGATTCTTGAACAAGTCTGATAAGTTGGACGCAGCGGTTTCTGAATTGAATGAATTTATGAAAACATTGGAATTATTTGGTGTAAAGAATGCAGAAATTGATTTGTCGATTACGCGTGGTTTGGCATATTATACTGGTCTGGTGTTTGAATTTAAGTTATTAAGTCATCCAGAATTGGGTACTGCGGCTGGTGGCGGTCGTTATGCTGACTTGGCAGGTAAATTTAGCAAGACGAAAATTATTGGTGTTGGTGCGGCGATTGGTTTTTCACGTATATTTGTTGCGCTGATGGAATCGGGTGCGATTGATTTAAGCCGTTTTGAATCACCAGTTGATGTTGCAGTGCTGTGTATGGGGGCGGAAAATCTGTCGTATGCGGTAGGTGTGTTAAATTTGCTGCGTGATGAAAATATTGCGGCTGTATCGTTCCTGGATGCGGATAAAAAGTTTAAAAATCAAATTGAGTACGCTGATAAAATAAAAGCAAAATACAGTATGATAATAGGTGAAGATGAAGTTAAGAATCAAGTTGTTGCTGTTAAAAACATGGTGTCTGGTGAACAACAAAGTTTGTCTGTTTCGGATGCGGTAAAAATGGTAAAAGGTGCATAATTATGATAATCGAACAGAAATTAAGAGATATTCAAACGCGTGCGGCCGAAATAGAAACCCAGATGAATTCGGGTGAGATATCGGGCGAGCAGTTGACTAAGTTGTCCAAGGAATATTCGCGCTTGGGTGAAATTTTACCATTGATAAATGAGTACTTTCAGACAGTGGCGGGCATCAGCGATGCAAAAGAGATGCAGTCTGATCCAGAATTACGCGAAATTGCGGCGGAACAATTGGTTGAATTAAATCATGCGTTGCCGGAAATTGAAAAGAAGTTGCAGATTGCGCTGTTGCCACGCGATGATGCGGATGATAATGGTGTTATTATGGAAATTCGCGCCGGTGTTGGTGGTGAAGAATCTGCATTGTTTGCGGGGGATTTGTATAATCAGTACAAATCTTATGCTTTGCGCCAGGGGTGGAAGGTAGAAGTTATTGAAGAAAACGCAACATCTTTGCGTGGGTATAAAGAAATTATATTCAAAATTGATGGCTCGGGTGCGTATGGGCGTATGAAATTTGAATCAGGAATCCATCGTGTTCAGCGTGTGCCAGAAACCGAAGCGGGTGGTCGTATCCATACCAGTGCGGCGTCCGTTGCTGTTATGCCTGAGGCAAAAGATATTGACGTTGTTATTGAAGATAAAGATATTCGTATTGATATCTTTCGTGCGTCTGGGGCGGGTGGTCAGCACGTTAATAAAACAGACAGTGCGATACGTATTACGCACTTTCCAACCGGAATTGTTGTAACGTGTCAGAACGAACGTTCACAGTTGCAGAATAAAACTGCGGCAATGGCGGTCTTGCGTTCAAAGTTGTATGAAAAACAGCGTGAAGAACAAATGAATGCAAGTAATGCATCGCGCAAGTCTATGGTTGGTTCGGGTGATCGCAGTGAAAAAATTCGCACCTATAATTTCCCAGAACAGCGTGTAACCGATCATCGTATCAAATTAACGTTGTACAAGTTGGATGATATTTTGGCCGGTGGGGCAGGCTTGGATGAAATGATTGATGCGCTGATTGCAGCAGATCAATTGGAACAATTGGCGAATATGGAGTAGGGCTGTGCGTTCATTGGTTATGGTTCAAATTGCGCGTTCAATGTGTATGGATGCGTTGTAAGGTAAATCATTGTCTGTTTATACGACGCATGATTATTAATTTGCGGCTAAAACAAATCGCAACAGCCAGATAATCGCTGCCGTGTGGCGATGGGCGTTGGGAAATGAAGTGTGTTTGCTGATAAAGATGGTAAAAAGTCGTTGAAAAAAAACCGCCATTTGGCGGTTTTTGTTGTTCTAGAACAAATATTTGAAATTTAATCCGCCAATCCATCCGCTGCGGCTGCCGTCGCGACGGCCGATGTTGGCGCGCAGTGCAATTGGGCCGGCGGCTTTTTCAAGTGATATGGCGTATTCTGTAAAATTGTGGTTGGTTAATGCGTCTATGGCGTGACCGTTAACTTTGATGTCGCCGCCGTTGTCAAATATCATAATGTGTTTTACGCCGATTTCGCCGAACCAATTGTTGCCAATGTGTTTTATTGCGCTGATTCCGGGGGTGAATTCTGTCATGTTAAATGCGTCGTTAGATATGATGTCGCCAGATGCAGATGTGTAATTTTCTGATTTTATCCATGTGTATCCAATTTGGATGTTGGGTTGCAGCGTGAATGTGTTATCCATTGCGATGTTGTATGTTGTATTAACGATTCCGCCAATCCAAAAGTTTGTCGTTTCGTCAATGCCAAATATGGTGTTTGTTATGTTGTTTATAACACCGCCGTTTATTGTTGTAGATATGTTTAATTTTTTGTCTTGGTATCTGTTGTATATGCCAAAGAGGCCACCGTTGCTGTCAGATTGTATTGTGTGATTTGATGCAAAACCGTCTATGTATCCGGTGTAGATTCCCCATGCGGTGTTTGCATCGCCGAATTTTGTGCGGCCGCTGGTCAGGCCACCCATATACAAGTTGTATTTTGATTCTAGGTGTGCGATTTCGTCATGTTTTGTGTCGTTGCCAATGTGTTGCCAGTTTAACCATGCGTTGCTGATTGTTTGGCGTGGAGAGATGCTGTCGCCGCCGTTGCGGCCATCGTCATTGTATTCGCCATAAATTGACATTGTGCCGTACATTGGGGCGTGTCCATATGTGGTGGCAGGGTCTTCGTTTGTTTTTTGTTGATTATATGGTTGGTGTGCGATTGCGCGTGCCATTGGGCCGTCGAATGATGCGAATGCTGTTTGGGCGATTGTGTGTTGGATTGCGGTAATGTTGTGTGCTGATACCGCGTTTGTGTAAAAATGCGATGCAAATGCGTTTTCGCCAGATATGCATGCGACCGAGATGGCTGTTATTAGTATTGTGTGTTTCATGGCGTGACTCTTTTCTTTATTGATGTTTTTTATTATAGCATAAATTCCCATTTGTTTAAAATGGTATTTGTGGATTGACCTGTTTTTTTATTGTTTATTAGGGAAAATTTGATAAAATGTCTGATTATGGTAAATAAAAATAATGAATATGAAGATTTTATTGATCGGCCGGTTGTTATGGTTGGATTGATGGGGGCGGGCAAAACAAGTGTTGGGCGTGCCTTGGCGCGACGCTTAGGGATTCCGTTTGTTGATTCTGATAAAGAGATTGAGGCGGCCGCAGGTTGCAGTGTGGTAGATATTTTTTCTATGTATGGTGAAGAAGAATTTCGGCGTGTGGAACAACGTGTGATAGAGCGTTTGTTAGATACGCCGCCTGCGTTGAAAGTGATTTCGACGGGCGAGGGGGCTTTTATAACCCCGGCGATACGTGAAATGATGCAGGAACGTGCGCTGACTGTTTGGTTGCGGGCAGATTTGGATTTGTTGGTTAAGCGAACAAAAAGTCGTGATACGCGTCCGCAATTGCTGAATACGGACAGTCGTAAAATATTGGCGCAATTAATAGAAGAACGATATAACATCTATGCGATGGCAGATATTGTTGTCCAAACGCGGGATGAGAACTTGCGCAAGACCTTGGGTAAGGTTTTGCGTGCAATCGAGGATTATTCGTACAAACAAGAAAAGGAGTAAAAAATGGCAAAAAAGAGTAATATATTTAAAGAATTTAGTACTTTTGTTCAACGTGGAAATGCAATCGATATGGCGGTTGGTATCATTGTCGGTAGTGTTATGACTGGGGTTGTTAATTCGTTGGTAAAAGATGTTATTATGCCTCCGATTGGATTGTTGGTTGGTGGTGTTGATTTTTCGCAGTGGTTTTTTGTGCTGGGCGGGGGCGAGGCAGGTGCGCATTATGAAACAATAGCTGCGGCGCAGGCAGCAGGGGCAACAACGTTAAATTTGGGCGTATTCTTGAATTCAGTGGTCAGTTTCTTTATAACGATGTTTGCGATATTCTTGTTCGTTCGTACAATGAACAAGATACGTGATAAAAAGCCTGCTAATACTCATGCGTGCCCATATTGTAAGTCTACTATTAATAATGCGGCGACAAAATGTCCGTTTTGTTGTTCAAAAGTAGATCCTGTTGAAACAGGGGCGGTTGAAGATAGTGAATTAAAGAAGTCTTTGAAAAGTCTGAAAAAAGTTGCGACAAATGTTGCGTCGGATTCATTAAAGAAAATTAAAAAGATTACTAAGGCATAGAATTGCGTGTATTGGTAATAATGTGGCTGGCGAACCGTTTGTTTGAAGCGGTTCGCTAAATTTTTTATTTTTTTTTATGGGAAATAGGGTGCTTGTCGAGGTGCTGGGGGAGTGATATTTAAAAGGCGTATAATGTATATTATGTATAGTTTAGGGTTGTGGTGTGGCTGATTTGTGGTGGTAGTGTGTGATTGTGCGCCTTTTGTTGTTCTTGTTATTTGTTCTTTTTTTTTTGTTGATTGTTCATATGCTGTATGTTTGTCGCGATTGTGTTGCAACAATTTTGCTTTTGGATGTGTTTTTTCTAAAAATATTTATGTGTTTATATAAATTTTGTTCTTAGAAAGGTGTATGTCTGAAATTAATGCTGTTTATTAAAAGTTTTTAGTAGTCACTTGTTATTGGCTTTGTAATTTGTTCTGTCTTTGGTGTTGTGTGATGTGTTCTTAGCTTGCTATATTTGTTGAAAACAGGCCTAAAAATGGTGAATTGTGCCCTATTCTGGCTGTAAAAAACGCAAAAAATGCCGGATTTCTGCGGGTTTGCGAGCGTTTTTTTTGCGATAGAGCGTAAAAAAATGCTGTTTTTGCGCCCTGGAGTGGGGTGTTTTGTTGATTTTAGTGTTTTTGTGCGATAAAATAGTTGGTATGAGATTAGATTTAGCGTTGGTTCAGCGATGTTTATATTCTACACGTGCGCGTGCGGTGGCGGCGATTAAGGCGGGGTTAGTGTCGATTAATGGCATTCTGGCAAAAAAACCGAGTCAAGATGTGGTGGATTCTGATGTTCTGACGGGCGGTGCATTGCCCTATTCCAGTGGTCGCGGCAGTTTAAAATTAGAACGCGCGTTGGAATATTTTAAAATTAACCCAGAAAATATGGTTTGTCTGGATGTTGGTGCCAGTACAGGTGGTTTTACCGAGGTTTTGATAAATCATGGTGCAGCACGCGTATATGCGGTGGATGTTGGTACAAATCAATTAATTCCGGAACTGCGTGAAAGTCCGCGCGTCGTGTCGTTGGAACAAACGGATATTCGTGCCCTGCCCGTGCAATCGGTGGTAGATTTGATTGTGATTGATGTGTCGTTTATATCGCTAACAAATATTGTTGAATGTTTGCGTCCATGGGGGGCGAAAACAATCGTTGCGTTGATTAAGCCGCAGTTTGAAGTGGTGCGTGAAGTTGCGGCAAAATACAACGGTGTGATAAAATCAGCTGAATTGCATCAGGAATCAATTAATCGTGTTGTGAATGCGTTTGAAAAATGCGGTTTTAAATCTGTTGGGGTAACGGAATCGCCGGTTAAGGGTGGCAGTGGTAATACGGAATTTTTAGCGTGTTTTAAAGTTGAATAATTGGTTTTAGATATAAAAATATCTGCATGATTGTTGCAGATATTTTTTTGTTATCGTGTTTTGTGAAGGTTTTTAAGTGCGCGGTTTCTTTTTTGTATTTTGTTGCGATATTTTTTTGCAATCTTGTTTGTGTGTTTGTGTGATTTATATGTGGCGTTTGTGACCAGCGCAAAACCAATTGCGGTCAGTCCAAATAAAGCGGTTGTGTCGTCGCTTGAGCCGGTTTCGGCAGCGTTCATAAATGCGGCGATTGTTGCAATGCCAGTGCCGCAACATGCAAAAATGCATGCGTATTTAGATATGTTTGCCTGTCTTTTATAAAAATTTTTTTGTTTTGTGCAGTCTTTGATGTTTTGTAATAATCTGTGTTCTTTTTGACGCATTGTGCCCTCTTTTGTTGTGCCGATATTATATATGTTTTTGGGTGTTTTGCAATGATTTTTGCTTGAATTTGGTTGTGTTGGGCGGTAAAATCATGCTGGTTTTAAATATAAACAATAGGAATATGCAATGGCAGACGATATGACAAAAATTCATGAACGCGAAGCGAAGTGGCAGAAGCGTTGGCGTGAAGCGCGCGCATTTGTACCGAAAGATGATGGGGCAAAACCACGTTTTTATACATTGGTTGAATTTCCTTTCTTGTCTGGTGCGGGTATGCACGCAGGACATATGATGAATTATTCTGGTATCGATGTTTTGGCGCGTTTTCGTCGTGCACGTGGGTATGATGTATTGTTCCCAATGGGTTTTGATGCAATGGGGATTGCTGGGGAACACTATGCGACTAAAATTGGTAAGCATCCAGGCGATGTTGCCAAGGAGTTGATTGTTGCTTATTCTGACATGATTGACAGGGTTGGTTGGTCGGTCAGTCCAGATACGCGCGTTTCTACGTCTGATCCAGATTATATCAAATGGACGCAGTGGATGTTTATTCAGTTTTATAAGGCGGGATTGGCGTATAAATCTGCCCTGCCGATGAATTGGTGCCCGTCGTGTCGTACAACATTTACAAATGAGGAACTAGAAGATAATAAATGTCCACGTTGCCACGGTGTAATTGAAAAGAAAGAAAAATTACAGTGGAATTTGGCACTGTCAAAATATGCAGACAAATTGTTAGATGGTCTGGATATTGTTAATTTTGAAGAACGTATCAAAAAAGATGAGATAAATCTGATTGGGCGTTCGCATGGTGCAGATGTCGATTTTCGTGTTGGTGATGACGTCATGACGGTTTATACAACGCGCGTCGATACAATATTTGGGGTTACGTTCTGTGTTATTGCGCCAGAGCATAAACTGTTGGCCAAATGGTTGGATGATGGGCGTATTGAAAACGCAGATGAAGTTCGGGCATATATCAAAGAATCTGCTGCGAAATCGGAAATTGAACGTACAGATGCAACCAAAGAAAAAACAGGTGTTCAATTAAAGGGAATAATGGCGATAAATCCGTTTAATGGACGTGAAATCCCAGTGTTTACATCTGATTATGTGTTGGTGGATTATGCATATGGTACGATTATGGCGGTGCCAGCACATGATGGTCGTGATTGGGATTTTGCCAAGAAGTTTGGTTTGGAAATTATTCCTGTTTTATCTGGGGGTGAACCAGATAAGGTTTGGGAAGGTGATGGCGAACATATAAATTCAGAATTCCTGAATGGTATGGGCAAAGAAGATGCCATTGCGGCCGCAATCAAATATGGTGAAGAGCATGGAATTGCGCATGGCACGACAAAATATAAGTTAAAGGATTGGGGATTTTCGCGCCAGATGTATTGGGGTGAACCAATTCCAATGATTTATTGTGATAAATGTGGTTGGCAGCCAGTTAAAGAATCTGAATTACCAGTTATGCAACCATATATGTCTGATTATCGCCCAACAGATGATGGCGAAGGACCATTGGCGCGTGCAACAGATTGGGTTAATACAACATGTCCGTGTTGTGGTGCACCGGCAAAGCGAGAAACAGATACTATGCCAGGTTGGGCGGGGTCTTCGTGGTATTTCTTGCGCTATTTAGACCCAAAGAATGACAAAGAATTTTGTTCACGCCAGCAGATGGAAAATTGGATGCCAGTTACACATTACAATGGTGGGCATGAACATAATACGCGCCATTTGATTTATTCGCGTTTCTGGCATCGTGCACTGTTTGATTTGGGGTTGGTTAATACGCCAGAGCCATATGCCAGACGCACTGCCCAGGGGTTGTTGATGGGTAATGATGGATATAAAATGTCAAAGTCGCGCGGAAATGGATTTATGGTTGCGGATTTAGTTGACAGTGTTGGCGCGGACGCAGGACGTGTTGCGGTATTATCATTGGGGCCATGGGAAAATAACGCGGTTTGGACTGATGGTGCGTTGGCCGGGGTTCAGCGTTTCTTGAAACGTGTTGAGGCATTGTCGGATAATTTGACAGATGAACCAATGACTGCCGCGCAGGAACGTCTGATGCATAAGTTGATTGCGGATGCGACAGAACGTATTGAAAATATGAAGTTTAATACAACTATTTCTGCGATGATGGAGTATATTAATGCGTTTAGCGGTAATATGCCCCGCCCTGCGTATGAAACACTGTTGCAGGTTCTGAATCCGTTTGCGCCACATTTGACCGAAGAAATGTGGGAAAAATTGGGGCATAATGAAATGCTGGCCTTTACGGCGTGGCCAACATTTGATGCGGCTAAATTGGTTGAAACCGAAATGACGGTTGTTGTGTCAATTAACGGTAAACGTGCGGCAGACTTTGTTGTGCCAGCAAATGCAGACGAAGAAGCAATTGTTTCTGCTGCGAAGACAGCAGCGGGGGCCAAGTTAGATGGCGCGACGATAATCAAGACGATTGTTGTGCCAAGGAAGTTGGTGAACTTTGTGGTTAAGAAGTAAAAAAAATCCCCCATGCGGGGGATTTTTTTTAGATTGTTTTTGTTTAAGAAATTTTTTCAATACGACGAATGCGGCGTTCGATTGCATCAAACGGACTTTCCAGGAATGTCTGGGCGGTTAAAAATGCGACTTCGATATCAATATCGTCGGCGGCCAATGCCAGTACATTTATGTCGTCGTGAAAGCGGTCGTCGCGTGCCTGGGATGGTGTGCAACAACGCGATGCACGAATGTGGCGATAGCGGTTTGCGGCAATCATAACGCCTGCGCCTGTGCCGCAGATAATTATCCCACGCGCGTTTTTATCATCAATCATTGCGTCGGCCAATGTTGCGGCAACGTCTGGATAGTCAGCAGAAACATTTGGATCATCAACTCCCAGATTTACAACGTTGTAGCCTGCGGCGGACAGCATTTCAATTAAATATAATTTTAACCCTGCCCCACGATGATCGGCGGCAATAAAAACCTTAGATACAGTTTTGTTCATCGTCTTCTCCTTTGCGTTTTGATAATTTGCATTCCAGACCAGTGTTTCCGGTGATGTTTAATGTGCGGTATGATAGTGTCCCTGTCATTTGTGCTGCACTGAATACGTTTGCGGTATTTACAATTGCAGGGCCATCCAATGTTCCGTGCAGGAACAGAACTGGGGTGCGTACTTCGCCAACTACGCGACCTCCACGCCCGATTACAACAGTTTCTGCAATGACTGTGCCGACAACTTCGCCGTGGATTTGGACTGTGTGGTCGGTTTTGATATCACCTGTCAATTTGCAACCTGCCCCAATTATGGTCGGTGATTGTTTTTCTGATGCGTTTGTAAATGCCAACATTTTATTCTTCCTTTACAAATTTTGTTGGGTCAAATGGTGCACCCTTGTATCGTATTTCATAATGCAAATGCGGACCAGTTGAACGACCAGACGAGCCGGCCAGACCAATAACTGTGCCTGGGCGTACCCAGTCGCCACGTGATACCAGTATTTGTGACAGGTGGGCGTACAGTGTTGTAAAGCCCAGACCATGGTCAATTTCAACGGTTGTTCCATATCCGACGCGTTCGCCCGCCGATACAACGCGACCAGGTGCAACGGCCATTAATTCTGTGCCGATTTTACCCGCAAAGTCAATGCCGCGATGTTTTTTTGGTTTGCCAGTGAATGGGTCGTTGCGTGTACCGTAATTCGATGTTATACGTGATTTTACAGGTTTGCCCAGTGGCAGAACTTCGTTCAGACGACGTAGACCACTCCATTTTTCTAAACCGTCTGCCAATTTTTGATATTTTTCATCTAATTTCGTGTCAAATTCAATAGGTGTAAATGCCGAGCCAACCAATGGATTTGTATATTTGTTGACGTTGCGCAGTAAGTACTTTTCGTTTAGCCCCAAGGATATGATTGTGCTGTTGATACGTTTGATGCTTTTTTGCAGTTTTTCGGTGTTTTCCTTGGTTAGTGATGTAACAGTGTCAACGATAATATTATCCGCATCAGCAATTTGCGCCATTGATTCCAGCATTTGGCTGTTGCGACGTTTTAATTCTTCGTTTTCGGCACGTGTTAGCTCGTATTCTGCGGACAATTCGGATAATTTTATAAAGTCGGGTTCAAAATCTTCGTTTCCTAACATTTCAACAATTCGTGTGCGCAAAAAATCCAGTTCGCCCCATGTTTTGATGCGGGAATTCATCAATTTTTCTTTTTCGCCCTCTTTTAGTTTATCGGAATTTAAAACTTTGTCATCTATTACGTTCAAATCACGAACTAATTCGTTGTATTTCGTCAGGTATGTCTTTAATTCTGACATATGGCGATCGTGGGTGTTGCGTGCTTCTTCTAATTGCTGGGTACGTTTTTGCAATAAAGGACGATGGTATACAAAAACATATGTTGACCATGCTGCCCATAAAAACAGTCCTATTTTGCCGCAAAAACGTGTAAAACGCCAGAAACTGGTTTGGTTAAAGGTGTAAACGTTGCCACGTGGTGTGTCCATAACAGTAAATTCACGTGGTGGAAATATACGCGAAATCATGCGCCATACAGCGCGAAATGGTGATGTGATAAAAGCCCACAGCGACGTAAAGTGCCGTGTTATAAAGTTTATCATTGCGCGTCCAGTCTAGACAAAAAATCAGCAATAGTCAAGCCATCGCGCAAAATTTCGGATGTGTTCATTGAAATGCCTTGATGCAATGTGCTGATGCCTTTTGTCCCAAGCTTGCCAGATATCAATACGCGTTCAGCAGTGCGCTTTGCCCCAAATAATGGTAATATTCGTATGTCTCCTAATTTTTTTGCCATTTCTGCGATAACGGTGGCGGTCGTTGCGGCGTCTGTTATTATGCAGAATGTCCCCATTGGGCGAACCCGCGCAATGCTGCGCGCAATCCATGATGGCAAATCTGCGTTATGATGGGCGTTGTGTCTTGCGGGGGTGCCGTTAAAATATGGCGGATTGGTAATAACTAAATCAAATGTGCGTGTGGTGCGCCATGCTTTAATGTCTGCGTTGATTAATTCAATGTCTGTGTTGTTCAGTTCTGCGTTTCGTTTGCATTCTGTCAGCATTTCATCAGATATGTCCAGGCCAGTAATCTTGATGTTGGGCATGTGTGCGTGCAGGCATAATGATACGCCACCAGTTCCAATGCCGATGTCCAGTGCGGTTTTTATGCCGCTAGGGGCAAACGCAGCCAGCCACACGGCGTCAGACGTTGGATTGTATCTGCCACGGTGGATTTTTACAAGACCGCCCAGTAAGGTAAAAATTTCTTGTTTTGTGTCCATTGCTATTTATAATAAAGCAAAGAAAATAAAAGGCAAGTCTATGTTGGAAGATATTGTGGTTGTACAAAGTGCAGTCAGTGCATTTAATAATGCGGCATTGTGGGCGCCCGCTTTTTTGTGGTGGGCCCTGTTGGCATTGCCATTATTTGTTGTTGTGTGGATGTTTGGACGCGATGTTGCCGCGCGTTTTTATTTAAATGGAAATAAATTGCTGGCGGGAATATCTGCGTGGATGGCTGGGTTAACTTTTGGATGGGTTGTATTGTTTGGTGGAAATTATGCTGTGCTGCGTGATGGGGTATCGGTTTTGCCGATGATGAACGCTGGAATTATTTTCTTGACCTGTTTATTTGTTTCGTCGCATTTGCATAATCATTCAATTGTGCGTGGTTGGAAAAAGATTTTACTGTTTGCTGTGTTGATGTTAATGGTGGTGGTATCTGATACACATGTTTGGTGGGGGCCATTATTACAGCTGGGGGCATTGGTTCTGGGGGCTGTATTAGGATGGTGTGCACGCGGTGAAATGCGTCCGGTGTCAGGTACGGTGTTAATTGTTTTGATGGTGGCCTGTGCGATGTTGATGCAACCTGAATTTTACAGATTTGGTCAATTGGGAAATTTGACTGTTGTGCATTTGGTTGCGATGTTAATTCTGGGAGTGTTGGCAGTGGCGTGTGTTGTGTTGGTCAACGTTAATGCGCGCGGACGAATTAATCGTGTGATTTATTTTAAATTAAAATGGCTGTTGCGCGTAATTTGTGCCTTGGGGGCTGCATTATTCGTTTTGACCGAGGCATTGCCAGTGTTTATTGGTACGTTGGCGGCTTTTCTTGTTCTGTTTGCAATATCTGTGTGGCATGCAGATAAAATAAGTTCTGCGTTATTGGATAAAATGTTTGCGGGGATGTTGATGTTGTTCGGGGTGGTCACGGTGATGCCAACAGTTGTTGCGTTGGGGATAGTGTATTGGGTAAATACCCCACAGGTGGATTTTTGGCGGGAATTTCGAGCTTTGTTATAATTTGTTATATTTATTGAATACAAAATTGCGTTGTTATGGTGTAATATTATGCACGTAATTAATTAAAAAAAGTAGGTTTTATTATGGCGATACATCCAACTGCGATTATTCATGACGGGGCCGTATTGGGCGCAGACTGTAAAATTGGTCCGTTTTGTATTGTTGGTCCGAACGTTGTTCTGGGCGACCGTGTGGAATTAGTTTCAAATGTTGTTATAGAAGGAAAAACATCTATCGGCGATGATTCAATTATATATCCGTTCGCCGTTGTTGGCGTGATGAGCCAGGATTTAAAATGGCAGGATGAAAGTACTATGACAGGTGTGCGTATTGGAAAGCGCTGCAAAATACGTGAATATGCAACAATTCATTCGGGAACACCGGCGTCTGATGGTACAGTTATTGGTGATGATTGTCAGATTATGGTTAACGCGCACGTTGCACATGACTGCAAGGTGGGAAACAGTGTTGTTATGTCAAATTTGGTTCAATTGGCGGGACATGTGGAAGTAGAAGATTTTGCAATTATCAGCGGTGGCGCAATGGTTCTGCAATTCGCACGTATCGGACGTAATGCATTTATCGGTGGTATGTCGGGTGTTGGTAATGACGTGTTGCCATATGCGATTTATGACGGCAGTCCACGCGCAGTATATCGTACGATTAATCGTGTTGGTTTAATGCGACATGGTTTTACTAATGAAGATATGCATGCAATTCATTCAGTGTATTCGGCTGTGTTCCGCGATGGCGAAGGTACTGTTTCAGAACGTCTGGCCAAGGTTCGCAAGGAAGTAAAGAACAACAAATACGCAATGGATGCCATTGATTTTATTGAAAATCGTTCAAAACGTGGAATTGGTACGTCAAAAAATGCAGAATAAAAAATTAAAGGTTTTTATTATTGCAGGTGAAGTTTCGGGCGACGTTCTGGGGGCGCGTATTATGTCCAATATGCCAGACGCAGAGTTTGTCGGTGTTGGGGGTGAAAATATGACAGCAGCGGGGTTAAGCCCACTGTTCCCTATGTCGGATTTGGCGGTTATGGGCGCAATTGAGGTTTTGGCGCATGCGCGAACATTGACGCGTCGTATTAAGCAAACAGTTCAGGCCATAATTGATTCAAAACCAGATGTTGTTGTTTCAATTGATGCGCCGGGATTCGCAAAAAGTGTGATTAAGCAAATTCGTAAATCAAATGCAGGTCAGAAGTTGATTGCAGATGGTTTAAAATTTCACCATGTTGTCGCACCCCAGGTTTGGGCGTGGCGTGCGGGACGCGCAAAAAAATATGCCAGTACATTTGATAAATTGTACGCGTTCTTTGATTTTGAAGTGCCCTATTTTACTAAGTTTGGTTTGGATACAGTGGCGGTTGGGCATCCAATTGCAGATGGATTGATTGGAAAATATAAAACAGTAAAAAATTCAAAAGAAAAAATTATAACATTGGTCCCAGGCAGCAGAATGAGCGAGGTTAAGCGTTTGTTGCCACTGATGCGAGATGTGGTTGATATGTTGTGTCGAAATGGGTATATGGGATATAAATTCATTATTCCAACCGTTGAAACGACTGCTGAATATGTTAAGCAACAGGTTGCCAAATGGCGTGTTAAGCCAGAATTGGTTTCGGCATCAAAGAGGTATGATGTTTATGCAAAAACTTATATTGCAATCGTGGCCAGTGGTACGGTTTCGGCGGAATTGGCAATGTTGCATGTGCCGACGATTGTAGTGTATAAAATGAATCCAATAACGACATGGTTGGTTCGTCAGATTATACGTGTTAATTGGGTGTCGCTGGTCAATATTTTGTTAAATCGTGGTGTGTATCCTGAATTTTTGGGGCCGGCAGCACGGACAGAAAATGTTGTTAATGCAGTGCAGCAGTTGACAATTCCATCAATTCGCGAAAAAATGATTGCGGATTTAAAATCGGCCGATGATTTGTGGCGGCGTCCTGATGGTGTGGCCGGCGCACTGATTGCGGACGGAATAAAAAACACCCAATAATTTGGGTGTTTTTTATTGGTTTTTGTTATAGTTAATTGCATTGGGCAACAGATCAAAGGATATTGAGTCTACTTCCGTGTCTTTAATAAGTCTGTAGCAGTTGTTGTTGTTGTTGCAATTTGTGTTGTAAGTTAACTTATCAGTATCCAGTATTACGGACGAGCCAGTTTTTGTGCAATATGGGCCAAAAAAGTCTTTTTCGTTAAGGTATGTGTATTGATATCCTTCGTCGCATGGCGTATGACATATCATGTGTTCCAGGTCAGCTACCAGATTGTCCGGACATGTGAAATTCACACATGATTTTTCAAATTTTTCAAATTTTTTAAACTTTTCATTAAGTGTTTTGTAAGGTTCTTCAAGGTTTTTGTCAGAATCTTTATACTTGTCTTCTTCAAAATCAAAAGCCCCAGAATTGATGGCGGTGTATCCAAATGGGCACAGTTGGTATGTGCTGGCAGTGATCGGCAGTGTGCACCAGTTTTCGGGGTTTTCTGTTGTTGAGTCTTGTTTTTCAGTACCATCTATATCTGTTTCCATTATTTCCATAGTTTCTGGATCGCAAGATTTGTTTGATGGCCCCCCTTTGGTGCTTTCTGTCTTATACTTAGCGGGGGTTGTTTCCAGACAGCGTGACGATCTGCCGTTGTTGCTGCGACGTCCGCCGTTTTCAAAACACGAACATATTCCCCAGGAAAATGTGTCTAATAATGTTTGGTAATTTGCGGGACATATATCTTCACCATTGGTTAGATTGAATTTATTCAGTACAGCCTCAATTTTATTGTTTAAAAATATGCTGTTGCTTGTGTTGTAGTCATTATTGTCTGTGTAGATTTTACATACATTTATACTTTTGTTGTATGTATTGTTTCTGTTATAATATGCGTAGTATTGAAAGTCTGTTTTAGGGATAAAACGACCGTTCATGGTTTCGCATTGTTTAGATAAGATTGCGATAATTTGATTGTATACTTCGGTTGCAACACCGGTTGGACGTAAATTAGAGTATGTTCTGCTGGCATCTTTTTCACCCCCCAAAACATCTGATTTCATAGCTAAATCAAATCCGCCAAATATTTTTTCTCTTGATTCTTCTTTGTTGCATGCTGGCAAACTGGCCAATAGTCTTATGCATGGGGTTGGTTCAACGTTAAATTTTTTATTTTTTTCGGATGTGCCACTATGTACACTTCCGGCATAATGTTCGATTGCATCTGAATTATATACAAACCAATCCAGTGCTTTCCCAGGTTCAAACAGGCCGTTTGGTGAATAATAGAAATTTTCATAGTTTGTGCCACCGTAGCGGTCGAAACATTGTTTTACTGCGGCGCGACAGGCGGTTTCAGTATCTTGCTTGTTTGCATTGGCAACGTAGTCTTGGATAATGTTGTTGTCGAACATGCTGTCGCATGATTTTATATAATCTGTGCACATTTTTTGCTTTAATACAAGATTATCAGGTTGCAGAACTAGTGTGTTTTCTTCGGATATTCCGCTTTGTGATGTTTCCAGGGTTTTTTCTGTGCTGGCATAACAGTTTGTTATGTAATCAAAACAGGTTTGTTTGATTTCTGATACCTTGTCCTGTTGGGCGTAATAGATTGATAATAATGCCTTGTCCAGGTATTCAGACCATACAACGTCTGCATTTTCAACGCATTTGTCCAGTGCGTCAGCAGCAAATTTTTTTACGCGTTTTTCAAAACGTTGAACAAACTGACGGTTTGGTTTGTTTTGTGACAGCTTTTGTGATGCGGCATCTACGCCTGTGCTGAATGTTAATAAGTTTTGTAGTTTATAGAAATCTTTGACACCAATGATTGGTTTGCCAGTAGAAATATCAATGTATTCTCCATTGTCCAAACATTTGTGATAATTTGCACCACAGACCTCTTCGCTGAGTATTGCGGACTCGACCGCGTTAATGCACGAAGCAATGTCTAGTGAATTGTGTGTTTTTCTGTTTTCGACACGTGCTAAATCCAACATTGCGCTGCTTTCGCGTACGGCGGATTTCATTTGTTTTTGTGTCTTTTCAATTGCGGTTTGTACGGTGTTGCAGTCTTGTTCTATCGCCATCAGATATGCATTGACCGCACGTTGTAATGAAGAGTCGTTACAGTCTTTGCGTACTGCATCGCGACATTGTGGGTATACTGCACTGTACAAGGCGTTGCCATTATACGCTGCAATTGCCTGGCCGACGTCTGTCATGCCAAACGCGTTGGTTGTGTCGAAAGATATATTGATGCTGTTCAGGTCTGAATATTTACCGTTGACATTGCTGTCCGTGCCGCGGATAGAATTCATAATTGCCTGTAATAATGCCTGGGATGCAGATTTGTCATTTTTTAGTGCTGTTTCGCCTTCGGATTCTGTGCGCATCGCTGTGGCCTGGGCGGCAGTCATGCCAACAACTTCTAAATTTTCTGTAAATACAGTCAGTTGATCGCCTGCATCAGTTAGTGTTTTGCGTTTGTCTGCCAGACTGAATACACGGTCGTTGCATGAACAGCGTCGATAATCATCGTTTTTTAATTTACAAAACTGATCCATGCATGAAAAGTAAGTGTTTTTACATTTTTCATATTCTGCCCCAATGCGGGTGTCTGACATGGAAAAAGTGTCCTTTGATGCTGCGCGCGATACAACTGATGTGCGTGCGGCGTTATTTGTTGATGTGCGCGGGGACGCGTTGCGCGTGGTGTTTTTACGACTTTGTGTGTTAGATGTACGTTCACGTGGAACTAACGCTGTTGCGCGTGCCGCAGTATTGCGTTTTACTGTTGTTGCGGTGCGCGCCTGGGATTGTGTGGTGGTTTTACTGCTTTTTGTGCGTGAAACAGGTGTTCCATCACGCACAGCCCCGCAGGCAATGCCAATGCAGACAAATATATTTGCAGCAAAAAACAGAATTTTCTTCATCTCTGGTACAGAGTTTAGCAAAAATTTATTTTTTGCTGCAAGCGAATATTTTATAAATTTTTCTTGTTGCAAAAGATGTAAAAATAATATAATATGTCGGTTGCCTGTGCGGATATGGCGGAATTGGTAGACGCGCTAGTTTCAGGTACTAGTGGTAGCAATACCTTGGAAGTTCGAGTCTTCTTATCCGCACCATTTTTGTTTGGGGTTGTAGCTCAGTTGATAGAGCGCTACGTTCGCATCGTAGAGGTCGTGGGTTTGAGTCCCATCAGCTCCACCAAGTTTCAAGTCTTCGGGGATATGGCGGAATGGTAGACGCTGAGGACTTAAAATCCTTTGGTCATTGCGACCGTGTGGGTTCGAGTCCCACTATCCCCACCACACTTTTAATCGCCGGTTGGCGTTTTTTTATTTGGATGTGTAGCTCAGTTGGTTAGAGCGCTTCGTTCACATCGAAGAGGTCGTTGGTTCGAGTCCAATCACATCCACCACTAATGTTGTTGTTAGCCCCTGCCCCAGACAGTTGTATACATTTGTTGACAATTTGACTTTGTGTGATACAGTTTGCCCGAATTTTAATAGGGTAAGAAAAATGAATGACACTGGCAGTTCGAAATATCTCTTGGAAAATTCGCTGAGCTATGATTTTGCGACAAATAGATTGAGTGCAGATTATTATAATGCTATTCGT
>JAEIGA010004299.1_pt1 | contig 22052 bp, 19 predicted proteins | sample 9270691 | NCBI WGS metagenome assembly JAEIGA01 (sample SAMN17057246, study PRJNA624740) | gut metagenome | biome: biome; isolation source: fecal sample | host: Bos grunniens | place: China: Xizang | collected 2019 | reverse complement strand
GCACTGCCTGCAGCCGGAAATCCAATATCTATTGATGCTATTGACGAAGTTCAGGTGGTTATAGCACCATACGATGTACGCCAAAGCAACTTTACCGGAGGCGGAATAAATGCAATAACCAAATCCGGTAGCAACATACTGACAGGAAGCGCATATATCTATCACAGAAATCAGGATATGCGTGGCAACAGAGTTGATGGCTATGCACTTGGTAACAGGGAAAAAGAGTCAAAAACTACATACGGATTTACAGTAGGAGGACCCATTGTAAAGAACAAACTTTTCTTCTTTGCTAATTTGGAATTTGAAGATCAGCCTCAACCTATATCTAAGTGGAGACTCTCAACCGATGGTGTAGGCGATGCAGACGCTATGATAAGTCGTGTAACTCAGGCAGATATGGACCGTTTTGCCACAGCTTTAAATAAGTATGGCTACAAAGCAGGAACAACTGATTTGAATAACGGCAATGTACAGAATCGCAAAATACTGGCCAGATTGGATTGGAACATTTCAGATAAACACAATCTGATGCTTCGTTACAATCTAACCAACAACAGTTCATGGGCTACACCTAACAATAATTCCACAGTTGGTACTTCTGCACCATCGTATAGAATTTCCGATAAAGGTTATGTATTCCGCAACAGTTGCTACACCATAAATGACGATGCTTGGTCTGCTGTAGCAGAATTGAACAGTCGTTTCTCTAATAGCTTATCTAACAGATTATTGGCAACAATATCGGAGGTAAGTAATTTACGTGGATCAGAATCGCCTCTCTTCCCTTACATAGATATTTGGGATGGTAATGGCGATATCTTTATGGGTGCAGGTTATGAGCCATTCTCATACAATACCGGTAATGCCACAAATACATTCAACATTAAGGACGAGATAAGATGGACTGCAGGAAACAACATTCTTACTGCCGGTATTAGTATGGAGCGCCAAAAGGCAAAAACTGGTTACACAATGTATGGTACAGGCTATTACAAATATGCTTCATTAGAAGATTTTGAGCAGGGCAGAGCTCCCATAGCATTAGGTTTTACCTATCCTTACGATAATGTATCTGACCCAATGTCGAAAGTCTCGTTTGGTCAATATTCACTATATGTACAGAACGAAACCAGACCGCTCAAAAATCTGATTCTAACATACGGATTAAGGGCAGATTTACTTGATTATCTGCAACCTATAGAGACAAACCAACCTTTTAAATCGTTAGATTGGACTGCACATTACTATACAGAAGGTGCTGTTCCTGAAGGATTTAATTCGCCTGTTTTCGACACCGGCAGATGGCCGGACACCAATGTTCAATTATCTCCGAGAGTAGGTTTCAACTGGACCAACAACAGTAATACTCTTGTAGTACGTGGCGGCGCAGGTCTCTTTACTGGCCGTATTCCATTGGTCTTCTTTACAAATATTCCGAATTATAGCAATATGCTTCAGAATACAGTAATGATTAAAGACGACTCCAATGGTCTTCTATCAGGACTTGCAGACAATTTCCTGCACACCAACGATGACCTGAAAAAGTATCTGACTGCAAATGGATATCCTGCCGTTTACAATCAGAATTCCCCTGTAAAGAGCGCTACTCTATGCGCTGTAAGTGAAGACTTTAAACTTCCGCAAGTATTCAAAACTTCATTAGGTGTTGATTGGACTCTACCAGTTGGTTTTCCTGCTACTATCACTGCAGAAGGTATCTACAACAAGGATATCAATGCTGTGATGACAGAGAATCTAAATCTATACACAGATAATAGCTATGGCCGATTCAGTGGTGCAGATCACCGTATCAACTACAAGAGCAACAGCAAAGGCACCAACATACATAATAGTGTAACAGGCGGAGCTTCAATGCTTACAAATACAAATCGTGGTTATAGCTACAGTGTTAGTCTGTCATTTAATGCAGAACCTGTTGAGAATTTGAACTTGAACATTGCTTACATACATTCAGAATCAAAAAGTGTATCGGACATGACAGGCTCATCATTATATTCAACCTGGAAGAATACACTTAGCGTTAACAGTTCAAATGACGAACAGGTTAAACGAACTGCGTATGTTATCCCTGATAAAATAAGTGCATACGCCACATATACACTTAATACAGGTAAATATAGTTCAACAATGTTCGGACTCTACTACGTAGGTATGAATTCCGGTGTTTACAGCTATTCGTTCACAAACGACATGAATGGTGATGGTTCATCGGCAGATCTTATCTACATACCTGCATCAAAAGAGGAGGTTAAGTTTGTAGATAATGGCAACTACACTGCTGCAGAACAACAAGATGCTTTCTGGAACTTTGTATGCAACGATCCATATCTGAGCAAGCACAAAGGAGAATATGCCGAAGCCAATATGGCACGTATGCCATGGTTCAATCGCTTTGATTTAAGAGTGGTGGAGAACATTGGTTTCAAGGTTGGAAACGATATTCACAAAGTTCAATTATCACTTGATCTTATGAATGCTACCAACTTAATATCCAACAAATTAGGAGTTCGCAAAACAGCATCGGCCTGCAATAATGGCAAGATACTTACATACAAAGGTGTCAATGCAGAAGGTAATCCGCTATACACACTCTATTCAAACAAAGAGGGATTACTCTCAAAACAGTTTGATACCCTAAAAAGCAGTGACAACTGTTGGTTCCTTCAGTTCGGAATGAAATATATCTTCTGATTACAGAAAGCAAATAGATATAACGGCAATTAAAAAGCCGATAATCTGATGGGGTTTCATCTTTTCATGATAGAAGCCCCATCCTGCTATAGCACCAATTGCAACTATACCTACATTATGAACAGGGAAGAGAATTTCTGCATTTATACTCTTCATTGCTATCATCAACAAATATGTACAGAAGAAATTGCTTGCACCCAAAGCAATACCACCCAATAGATTTTTCATTTTAAGCATCATACCCAAATAGTATTGCTTATCAAAAACAACAAACAAAAGTCCTATAAAAGAAGCGCTTATGAATATTGTAAAAGTAACCATAGATAATTGACTGTTTACAGCATTATCTGCAAGGTTAGGGTTTGACGATATTGAATACTGTACCAATTTTAGAAATGCGTTACACAGTCCAAACAGAAAAAACACCGACAGCGGTATAATTATATCCCAAGCAACGCCTTTGGTGCTGCCAACAACCGTTTCATCTCTTCTTTTCCAGACAATCAGAAACATAGCAAACAACATCACTGTTATGGCTATCCATTGAGGCTTTTCACTACCGGGAATAAGCATATAATTCAGCAATATGGGAATAATCATAGATGCCCTGCTGGATACTGTAGATACAGCTACACCAACTCTGGCTGTAGATACAGAAAGAGCTATGAGACCCAAGATAAAAAAAAGCCCTGTTATAAGTGCGGGTACAAACCAATCTGTTCTAACAGGATTTATTACTTCAGAACCATTATTGTATGAAAAAAGCAAACTTAAAACCACTGCCGTCAAATAGTTATAAACTATAGCCGGCATGGAATCTACACTCTTCTGTTTGAATATTTTAAATAGTATAGAAAATAATGCTGCGCATAGCGTTGCCAATATTAGTGCTATCATATATGCATAAATATAAATAATGAACAAATTTTTGTGTAAAATTACGCTTTTATATGCATAAAAAGTATACCTAAGTAAAGATTTTAGTAAATTTGCATTCCATTTATAAATAATTATGAAGATGAAATTTAAGTTTTTTTTGATTGCAGTTATGGCTTTAGCGACCATAACAACCGTTTCGTGTGTTAACAACAAAGAACAGAAAACAAGCAATGATTCTCGTATGGAACCAAGAAACATTCTTATCACAGTAGATTTGCAGAAGGATTTCATTAACGGAACACTTCCTGCCAAGGATGCAGAACAGATTATTCCTGCTATCAACAATGTAAAGAATAATTTTGATCTTCTTTACTTTACATTAGATTGGCATCCGGCAAACCATTGTTCATTCTCAAAAGAGGGTGGAATATGGCCGGTTCACTGTGTACATTATACAGAAGGCGCTTCTATACCTGATTGTATTTTAGCCGATGTGGACGATTCAAAGCTGTTGTTCTACACAAAAGGTAAGGATGCCACAAAAGAAGAATATGGTGCATTCACAGATATTGAAGCCGATAATCAGAACATGTTTATTGCCGGTGATAACGTAGTAGTTTGTGGTATAGCATCAGAGTATTGCGTGCTTGAAACACTTAAAGAAGTAGTTCGCCTAAGTAAAGCTATTGGCTTTAATGTCAGCGTTTTCATGGATGGTGTTGCTTGTATAGAAAACCACGATGTACTGCTGGAATATATGAAAGCAGAGGGAATAAAAGAGTATAAATAATAGAAATATGCAGAAAGATACCGCTATTATCAGTATGATTGAGAACGATCTGTACAAGTTCTCAATGTCATACTATTATCAAAGAACCACTCCGGAAGGAATAGGTACTTTCAGTTTTACAGACAGAAACGGGCTGAAATTTACACCCGAATTTGTAGAGATGCTGAAAGAAGAGTTTAAAAAGCTGGAAACATTGGCTCTGACCGATGATGAATTCAATTGGTGTCTTTCTAACATCTATTTTATTCCACGTTGTTATTTTGAATGGTTACGCGGATTCAGATTCGATTCCTCTATCATAAACATATCATTGGACGAAGAGAATCATCTGCACATAGAGGCTACCGATAACATCTATAAGGTAACACTTTATGAAATCCCCATACTCTCCACAGTATCAGAGGTTTATTACAGATACATGAATCTTGGAGAACCTGACTGGGAGTACATAGAATCACAGCTGGAAAGAAAAGTTGCCATTTCTAATGAAAACGGACTGCGTTTTGCTAATTTTGGAATGCGTCGCCGTTATTCACATACAGTAGAAGATCGTGTTACAGGTTATCTGGCTAAGAATGCTAAGTATTTTATAGGCTCATCAACTGTATATTTCGCAATGAAATATCAATCTATCAGAAAAGATTTGAAGCCCATTGGTACTATGGCGCACGAACTCATGATGGCAACTGCAGCCTTTATGGGACCTAAAGAGGCAAATTACTATGTAATGCGCCATTGGGCAGAAATATATGGAGGTGCCATGGGTACAATGCTTCCGGACTGCTTCACATCGGAAGTATTCTTTAGAAACTTCAGTTTGGATATGGCCAAACTATATGATGGTGTACGCCATGACAGTGGAGATCCTATTGCATTTGGAGAGAAGATGATAGCCAAATACGAATCTTACCATATAGACCCAAGAACCAAATCCATAGTATTCAGCGATTCACTGGATTTTGATCGTGCTCTTGAAATCCACAACTACTTTAAAGATAGAATAGGGGTTTCGTTCGGTATAGGCACAAACCTTACAAACGATGTTGGCACATCAAAACCGTTGAATATAGTTATGAAGCTAAAAACTTTCCAGGTAAATCCGCGCCAACATATATATCGTTGTGTAAAATTGTCGGATGTTCCTGGAAAAGAGATAGGCGATCCGGACGAAGTTCACAGCTATAAAGTAATTCTTGGTCTTATCTGATTGATAATTTGAGAATTTATTGTACTTTTGCAGAGAAATCATTCGGAATAGGTGATGACAATAGGGAAAATTATTGATGCCCTTGAAGGATTCGCGCCTCTGCCACTGCAAGATGATTTTGATAATTCAGGCTTGCAGGTAGGATTAACAGAGACGGAAGCTACAGGGGCTTTATTGTGTTTAGACGTAACCGAAGCAGTAGTAAAAGAGGCTATTGCTACCGGGTGCAATCTTATTATTTCACATCATCCGCTATTGTTTAGCCCATTGAAATCGGTCACTAACACCAATTACATAGGCAGATGTGTAATTGAAGCTATCAGAAACAATATAACCATCTATTCGGCTCATACCAATCTGGATAATGCAGCAGAAGGAGTTAATAAACAGATAGCAAATGTATTAGGATTAGTCAATACAACACCATTGCAAGACAAAGGCAGTGGAAACGGAGCCGGCATAATAGGTAATTTGCCCAAATCCATTTCAGAGCTACAAATGCTTAAACAGCTACAGGAACTATTTAAAGTTCCTGCCATTAAACATAATGGAGAATTAGGCAGATCCATATCAAAAGTTGCTCTGTGCGGTGGTTCAGGAGCATTTCTGATACCGGATGCAGTTGCAATGGGTGCAGACATCTTTATTACCGGAGAGATTGGCTATCATCGTATGTTTGATTACGATGGTAGAATTAAACTTGTAGAATTGGGGCACTACGAGAGCGAACAGTTTACCATAGAACTTCTATACAACAAACTGAACACTCTTTGCAATGGACTTAAACTGGTCAAAACCAACGTTAAGACCAACCCTGTAAATTATTGGATATAAACGAAATATTAAATATTCTAATTATGGCAAAAGAGAAAAGAGATCCGGCGGATTTTTCAGTAGAAGAGAAACTGAAGTCCCTTTACCAGTTACAGACTATGTTGTCAGAAATTGACAAGATCAAGACACTACGTGGTGAATTACCACTGGAAGTTCAGGACCTTGAAGATGAAATAGTTGGCTTAAGCACTCGTATAGAGAAGAACAAAGCTGAAATTGCAGAACTCACCAAAGCTGTAAGTGAAAACAAAATCAGCATGGAATCATCTAAAGCTACTATTGCTAAATACAAAGAGCAACAGGACAATGTACGCAATAATCGTGAATACGATGCTTTGAACAAAGAGATTGAATTCAAATCACTTGAAATTGAGCTCAACGAAAAGCGCATACGCGAATTCACAAACTCCATGAATGCAAAAAGCGAAGAGATGGAACGTAACCTTGCGCTTATTGCAGAGAAAAGACAGGAGCTTGAAATCAAGAAGACCGAACTTGATGAAATTATCAGCGAAACACGTCTTGAAGAGGAAAAATTGCGTGAAAAGTCAAAGAATCTGGAAATCACAATAGATCCAAGACTTCTTCTTTCATTCAAACGCATCAGAAAGAACACTCGCAATGGTTTGGGTATAGTATATGTAGAGCGTGGTGCTTGTGGTGGCTGCTTTAACAAGATTCCACCTCAGAGACAGCTTGATATCCGCCTACGTAAGAAAATTATCGTTTGCGAATATTGTGGACGTATTATTATTGACCCACAATTGGCAGGTATAGAAGAGGTTCAGGTTGCAGCTCCAGCTCCAAAGAAAAGAGCAAGCAAAAAGAGCAGCGCTGAAAAAGAGTAAACAACAATAGAATAGGGGTGACACTTTTGAAGTGTCATCCCATTTTATTTATATGGAATTATAATCGGGAATATCATTTAGAAAAACATACCCCCCTGTTCCGTAATCCACCTTTACGCAATAGTGGTTTACCCCATTACTGACAATCAGATAATCAACCCTTAGGGCAATATTGTATCTGGATACCTGAGCAAAAACTTCATTAGTTATTTTTATGGATGGTGCTTTATATTCCACTATCACCTTAGGCTTACCACTTTTGTCATACAAAACCGAATCACATCTTTTCTTTACATTACCTACTGTTATTGAACTTTCATTTGCAATATGTGACATTGGGTACATTTTATACTCAACCAAATAGTTTACAAAATGCTGTCGCACCATCTCTTCCGGAGTAAATGCAACCCATTTTTTGCGAATAGTGTCAAATATGCAAATTTTGCCATTCTGTTCGCAAATTTTTGGCTCAAAAGCGGGTAAATTCAACTTATCCATTTTAACTTTGTAAGATAATATCCAGCAATAGTGCGAAGATAGTTATTTTGAATTATAATGGCAACATCAGGCGTAGCATATAGAACCATAATGGGCGAATTAAAGCAAGGAAAATATAGCCCCATCTATTATTTGATGGGCGAAGAATCCTTCTTTATAGACTCCATATCAGATTATATAAGAGAGAATGCATTAAGCGAAGAAGAACGAGATTTTAACCAGATAGTTGTGTATGGCGCAGACACCACAATGAGCGAAGTGGTTCAAAGAGCGAAGGCATATCCCATGGGCGCAAACAGACAGGTTATTATAGTCAAAGAGGCGCAAACACTGGTTAAAGAACATAGCGGAGGTGTAGATCCATTAGAAATATTAGGCTCATACCTTCAAAACATACAGCCAACAACCATACTTGTATTCTGTCACAAAAATGGTAAATTAGACAGCAGAAAAAAGATTGTTGGAGCTATCAAACAGTGCGGTACACTCTTTGAATCGGCTAAAATAAAGGAAAATGAGATGCCTTTATACATAAATGAATATGTGAATGAAAAACAACTTAGAATATCAGATAGAGCAACATCTATGATTATAGAGGCTGTCGGTACCGATATCTCCAGGCTTATAACAGAGTTAGATAAACTCAATGTTGCATCAGGAGGTTCAGGCAAAGAGATAACCCCCGATTTAGTAGAACAGAATGTAGGTATCAGCAAGGAGTATAATGTATTTGAATTTCAACGCGCACTTATAAGCAAAGATATACTCAAAGCCAATAAAATAGCTACATACTATGAGAATAATTCCAAAAACTATCCTATACAGATGATTACAGCCACTATATTTGGCTATTATTCAAATTTAATGCTTGCTTTTTACGCCCCCAATAAAACAGAACAGGGGGTAGCAGAGTTTTTAGGATTAAAAAACAGCTGGGGTGTTAAAGATTATATGATTGGAATGAAAAACTACACAGCCAGACAAGTATTGGAGATAATAGGCTATATAAGAGAATATGATGCAAAATCAAAAGGTGTGGAAAATTCAGGCAATACTACGGATGGTTTATTACGAGAACTATTATTTAAGATTTTGCACTAAGTATTGAGGTTAACTCAAAATATTCAAATCTCAGCGAGTAGAGTTCTAGTGGGAGTGGCAAATTAGTCTTGCCACTCTTTTTTTGTTGCTACAAATAGACACCTCATTGTGCATTAAGAACTTTTAACAGACTAATCTTACAAACATTTGTATCATTTCATTTACAATTATATTCAATTCTACATATAATACATTTGTAACATCAATTATTTACTTACCTCTATTCATGGATCTTTTACAGCGTGACAATTATATGCATTTTAATATACAAAATCAATCTACAAACATAATTAACTAAATATCAGTATAGTTACAGAATAATTCAGTACTAAAATCTATAAAATCAAGGCCATATTATGCAAAATACTGGAAAACAGCAATAAATCAAGGCAAAATACATCTTTATATTATTTATATTCAGCTTTTTAAATACATTTATTAAAGTTATTTCTAACAATGTTTTTTACACACTATTTATATCAACAAGACAGATAATATTCCTGCTTGTTACTTTTGTATTTATTACATTTGTATCACATACAATTGTATTACAACTTTATTTTTGTATCACAATATTTTTGTTTACTTTTGTAACAACTACTCAAAATTTATACAAAATGGATATGAGAGAACGCCTTTTAGAACTGATGAATCAATTAAACATGTCACCTACACAGTTTGCTACTGCTATAGGTGCCAGCAGAACTACCATACAACATATAATGAGCGGTAGAAATGAGCCAAGTCTTAAAATTATCACCTCTATATATGAAACCTTTCCAAGCGTAGATATTAAATGGTTGCTAAAAGGAGAAGGAGCTGCTTTTACAAATCAATCTCAAATTACCGATTATCCACTATTTGAGAATGACGAGAATCGATTTTTTCAGAACGAAGTACGAAACGAGATCAAAAATTCAAACCTCGACAGGCAAAACAGCCCCAAAAACACAAAGCAAAAAACTGATAATAAGAGAAATACACCTAATTTACCAACTAATTTCAACAACAAAAAAATCAAAGAAATTGTAGTTTTCTTTGAAGATGGCACTTTTGAAAAATTTTCAGAAAACAATAAATAAATTGTCATAAACTATTGTTTGTTGTAAAAAAACGTTATTTTTGTAATCAAACATTGCTCATGAAAAATTATGAATCATAGGATTTATCTTTTTGAGCATTGTGATATATATAGTATGAGATTAACTTAAAAGTACAGTTTATGAAAAAGTCCATTTTGTTATTAGTATCGGTTTTGTTTATCCTGACAGGCTGCAAAACCACAAAGGTTACAAAAGCTAATCCAGGCGAAGTATGGCAAACAATGATGGTAAAACAGGTTTCATCAGAAATCAATGACGGTATTATCACAGCCAAATATAGCAATGGTACCACTTTGTATTATAGAATTTTAGATAACTTTGGTAACGTTTCGCTCACTTGGGATAGAAGCAACGGCAGAACCAGCTACGAAACTCAGAGCAATTACAAAGGAGATATCGAGATTCCTTCGTTTGTTACAGTAGGTGAAAATGATGAATTTGTATTCCGTGTAATGGAAATAGATCAACATGCATTCTGCCATAGCACCAGTTTGAGAAGTATATCAATACCTTATTCTGTACTCAGAATCAATATTGATGCATTTAGCGAATGTATTGAATTAGAGCGCATTACTGTTAATCCTAACAACCAGACTTATAAAGACGTAGAAGGCGTTTTGTATAGTAAGGATTCAAGAATGATTATCAATTATCCTGCTAAGAAGAAAGACAAAGTGTATATTTTGCCGGAAGAGGTTTCATTTATTTGCACAGAAGCATTTAAAGACAACCACGATCTTGAAGTTGTTAAGATAGGTGATAACGTTACTGCATTGAGTGACTATGCATTTAAGAACTGCACAAACTTAAAGACTGTGGCATTAGGCAGCAATGTTAGAATTATAGGTAAGGAAGCATTTGCAAATTGTCCTAACTTAAGAGAAATATTCTCTGCAAACGTATTCCCTCCTCACAACAGTCCAAAAGTATTTGATTCTACCATATATGATAAGTGTGTAGTGTATGTACCAACAGGTAGTTCATTCCACTATCGTAGAACTTTGGAATGGCAGGATTTCAAGAATATGGAAGAACGTGAACACAGATTGTTCAAGGTTATGTTCGGTGGTGAGTATTAAAACCAATAACAGTAATAATAAAATAGGTCAACTTCAATGTTGGCCTATTTTTTTACACAATAAATTGTTGTAACTTTATGCCATAAATAAATAAGGAGATGAAAAAGTATCAATTAGACTTGATAGTAGTGGATAATGTAATGGTTGGTAACAGCGCAACACTGTTAACACTTACCCATTCAGAGCCACTGCCGGAAATGATTGCAGGACAATTTGCAGAGCTACAGGTAGATAAAGCCAAAGTACTGCTGCGCCGCCCAATATCTATACATAATGTAGATAAAACCACTAACACTGTAGAATTTCTTATTCAGATAGTAGGCGAAGGTACAAAGGAACTTGCAAATCTAAAGAAAGGAGATTCATTAAATGTATTACTTCCATTAGGTAATGGTTTTGGATACGCAGGCACAACACAATCACCTTTATTAATAGGTGGCGGTGTAGGCGTAGCACCACTTTTACATTTAGGCAAAGAACTGAAATCAAGAGGTATAACACCTACATTCCTATTTGGAGGACGTTCTAAAGAACACTTGTTAAGATTAGAGAGTTTTGAAGCTGTAGGAAAAGTATATGTTACTACAGAAGACGCATCTTTAGGTGAAAAAGGTTTTGTAACAAACCATTCACTTTTGATTGACGGCGATAATTATGATAAAATTTTTGCGTGTGGACCAACACCTATGCTAAAAGCGGTTGCTGCCTGGGCTAAAGAACACGAAATAGCTTGCGAAGTATCGTTAGAACATAAAATGGCATGTGGAATAGGCGCATGTCTGTGTTGTGTAGAGAATACAGAAGAGGGAAATGTGTGTGTATGTAAAGAAGGACCGGTATTTTCAATAGATAAATTATTATGGAACAATTAAAAACCAATATTGGTAATTTGCAATTAAAGAATCCGGTAATGACAGCTTCCGGTACATTTGGTTATGGAACAGAATATGCCGATTTCTTTGATATAGCAAAATTAGGAGGTATTCTTGTAAAGGGCACTACTCTGCACCGTAGAGAAGGTAATCCATATCCGCGTATGGCAGAAACACCGTCAGGTATGCTGAATGCAGTAGGACTGCAAAATAAAGGAGTTGATTATTTTGTAGAAAACATATATCCTACTATTAAAGATATAGATACAAATATAATAGTAAACGTATCGGGATCTTGCATAGATGATTATGTTCAAACTGCAGAAATCATAAATCATCTTGATAAAATACCTGCTATAGAGCTTAATATATCATGTCCAAATGTAAAACAGGGAGGTATGGCTTTTGGTGTAACAACACAAGGAGCATCGGAAGTGGTAAAAGCAGTAAGAAGAGTATATGATAAGACGTTGATAGTTAAATTATCTCCAAACGTAACAGATATTACTGAGATTGCAAAAGCAGTTGAAGCACAAGGTGCTGATAGTGTATCACTTATCAACACATTACTTGGTATGGCCATAGACAGCGAAAGACGCAAACCTGTTCTTTCAACCAGTACAGGTGGCTTAAGTGGTCCGGCTGTAAAACCTATTGCCCTAAGAATGGTTTGGCAAACTTACAAAGCCGTAAAGATTCCAATTGTAGGTATTGGTGGCATTATGACAGCTGCAGATGCCATTGAATTTCTACTGGCAGGTGCTACTGCTGTAGAAGTAGGAACTGCAAACTTTATAGATCCTGCTGTTTGTAGCAAAATAGTAGATGGCATAGCAGATTATCTGAATCGTCACAACATATCGTCTGTAAAGGAACTTATTGGCGCTTTAGAAGTATAACTAATTAACTGACTGAATTATAAATTATGACTATTAAAGATTTACAACCATCAAAAGTATGGGAAAATTTCTACCTTTTAACCAGAGTTCCACGTCCTTCTAAACATGAAGAGAAAGTACGTGAATTCCTTTTGGATTGGGCAAAAGAACGCAACATAGAAGCATTTACAGATAAAACAGGCAATGTAATAATGCGTGTTCCTGCCACTCCGGGATATGAAAACAAAAAAGGAATTGTTTTCCAAGGTCACATGGATATGGTACCTCAGAAGAATGCAGATACAGTTCATGATTTTGAAAACGATCCAATAGAAACATACGTTGATGGAGATTGGTTAAGAGCAAAAGGAACAACACTGGGAGCTGACAATGGATTAGGTCTTGCACTTGGTATGGCTATGTTGGAATCTAAAGATATTCAGCATGGCCCATTAGAACTGCTTGCAACATACGACGAAGAGACCGGCATGACCGGTGCTATGTTACTGGAACCGGGAATCTTAAAAGGCGAAATTCTTATAAACCTGGATTCAGAAGAGGAGGGAGAGCTATGCATAGGATGCGCAGGAGGCCTTGATGCTACTGCATACGACGAATACCAGCGTAATCCAATGCCTGAAAACCATCTATGCTACTCATTGGCAGTAAAAGGTTTCTCTGGTGGCCATTCTGGTATAGAGATTAACAAATGCAGAGCTAACGCCAATAAAGTTGCTGCCAGAATTCTCTACTCACTGCTTACTGAAGCAGATGTAAAACTTTTGGATATGGAAGGAGGTACACTTCGCAATGCCATTCCAAGAGAATGTTTTGCAACTGTATATGTTCCGGAAGACAAAGTAGAAAAAGCAAAAGAGATTATTGATACTCTTTTTGCTCAAGTTAAAAACGAATATATGGTTACAGATCCAAATTGCAATTATCTGTTTGAACCATACGTTTGCAAAGAGGGAGAAGTATGCGATCCTGATGAATGTCTATACGTAGAAGAAGCTACAGCTATAAAATATATGCAATCTATACTTGCTTGCCCCGATGGCGTAGAGAGAATGAGCGACCAGATGCCGGGACTTGTAGAGACATCAAATAATTTAGCTATAGTCAATATCTATAAAGGCGAATTTTCTGTTAAATGCCTGATGAGAAGTTCAGTAGATAGCGCGAAAGACCTACTTGTCTTAAAGATAAAGAGCCTATTCGCACTTGCAAACATTAAAGTTGACTTTGATGGAGGTTATTCTGGATGGGCACCAAATGCAGATTCAGAAATTCTTAAGCTAATGAAACAGACTTATTGCGATATGTTTGGAAAAGAACCTCACGTTATGGCTGTTCATGCAGGTTTGGAGTGCGGTATTCTTAGCGGAGCTTATCCAAATTGGGATATGATTTCATGTGGCCCAACATTGGTTAGCCCACACTCACCGGACGAACGTTGTTATATTCCAACAGTACAGAAAGTATGGGATTATCTGATTGAAGTAGTAAAAAGAGTATAATGAAGAATAGACTGGCAAATTTATTTGTATTTGAAGGATATGCTTATATGTATATCCTTACAATAATACTTTGTATAACCGGAATGATGAACGGTTATTTCTTGGGTACAATAGCAGGTACAGAACAAACAGTTGCCAGTTTTTTCAAATTAGGTGAAATAGGAGAGAACTACATGGAGACAGTACACTCTATTGTAGTTGCTTCTCCTATTTTAGGTTGTTGCTTAGGCGCTTTATTCAGCACCATTATCAGACGTTGGTTAGGTGGAAAGAAATATGCACTTATTTTAGTGGCATTTCTATTTATTATATCAGCTATAGGCAGTTATCACCCTGAAATTCTTACAGGTCATCTGCATAGAGTAATGCCGGAAGAATCAGACTGGGGCATGTTTATTTCACTAATGATATTCAGAGCCATTGGTGGATTCGCTGTAGGAGTTTCTTCTGTATTAAGTCCATTGTATATGACAGAACTTGTTCCTGCCGAGAAACGTGGTAAGCTGGTATCAGCATTCTATCTTTTTAAAGTATTAGGAATAATGTTTGCATTTATTGTAAACTCACTACTCTTTAAATATCATACTGAAATATATCTGCTACAAGATTACACTACGTTAATAGACACAGGTTGGCGACACATGTTCATTGCTATTGCTTTTCCTACTATACTTATGTTTGCTGTAGTCTTTGTGTTACCTCATTCACCACGAGAATTAATATTGGACGGAAAAATTAAAGAGGCAAAAAACACCTTTTTACTACTATATGGAACCACCCGATCTCAGAAGATTATGGGTGAACTACAACAATCATTCAACTCCAGTAGAGCAAGTCTATTTTCCTACGGCAAAAAAGTGCTCATTCTATGTGTAGGAATGGCATTTTGTCAGCAGTTTATTGGTTTTAACACCATCATATACTTTCTACCCAGAATAATATCCGACTTAACATTAACTGACACCGCAAATTCTATTCAAATTTCTACTATACTAATTATGTTTGCTACACTATCGGTAGTAATAACATTCATATATATAGATAAATTTGGTAGAAAACCACTTCTTATAATAGGTACATTATTGATATTATTAAGTTTTGCACTACTGTTGGTATTTAGACTATTAGACATTAACAGTCTGATTCTCAATATCATCACCATGATTCTATACTTTATAGGCTTTTCAATATCGGGAGCATCTACCTGCATGGTATATATATATGAAATTTTGCCAAACGAGATTCGCAGGAGTGGATGTAGTCTGGTACAAACATTATCATGGACATTTAATTTAATAATGGTTATAGTGTTACCTCATTTATATTCTGATAATAAATGGATTATATTTATAATTATGACAGCAACTACAATGTTGGCTATAATAATCACTATTAAATTATTACCGGAAACAAAAAGAATGACTCTAGAAGAAATAGGAGAGTTCTGGTCTGTAAGAGAGAATAAAAAGAAAAACTATCAGTAAATTAAACTGATAGTTTTTCTTTTTGTATAATCTCTATAAAGAATCAATAGTGGAATTCTCCAAATTCACTCTTTATTATAAGTTCTGTCTTTTCCGATTCTTCTACACGACCTACAACTTGAGCATCAATGCCAAAGCTCTTACTTATCGCTATAACTTCTTCTGCATATTCTGAAGGAAGATAAATCTCAAATCGGTGACCACAGTTAAACACCTTGTACATCTCTGACCAATCTGTATGGCTCTGCTCCTGAATAGTCTTGAAAAGCGGTGGAATAGGGAATAGATTATCTTTCACAACACGCACATTTTCAACAAAATGCAATACTTTTGTTTGAGCACCGCCAGAACAGTGAATCATACCATGAATCTTACCACGCAATGAATCCAGAATCTTCTTGATTACAGGTGCATAAGTTCTGGTTGGAGACAACACAAGTTCACCTGCATTAAGCGGAGAACCATCTACTGTATCTGTCAGACTCAAACCACCTGAATAGACCAAATCTTCCGGTACAGAATGATCGTAAGTCTCAGGATATTTTTCTGCAATACTCTTGTTGAATACATCGTGACGTGCACTGGTCAGACCATTACTACCCATACCACCATTGTATTTATCTTCGTATGTAGCTTTACCTGAAGAAGATAGACCTACTATAACATCGCCCGGACGAATATTAGCATTGTCAATAACGTCACTGCGTTTCATTCTGCAAGTAACAGTACTATCTACAATGATTGTACGTACCAAATCGCCCACATCGGCTGTTTCACCACCTGTTGCATAAACACCAACCCCCATAGAACGCAGTTCTGCCAGCAGTTCATCTGTACCGTTTATTATAGCACTGATAACACTACCGGGTACCAGGTTCTTGTTTCTGCCAATGGTAGAACTTACCAAAATATTATCTACTGCACCTACGCAAAGCAGATCGTCAATATTCATTATCAAAGCATCCTGTGCAATACCTTTCCATACAGAAAGATCACCGGTTTCACGCCAATAAGCGTATGCCAAAGACGATTTTGTACCTGCACCATCAGCATGCATTATGTTACAATATTCAGGATCACCACCTAAAATATCGGGAATAATCTTACAAAATGCTTTAGGATAAAGACCTTTGTCTATGTTCTTTATAGCATTGTGTACATCCTCTTTTGTGGCAGATACGCCACGCATCATATATCTGTTATTCATATCCATAAATTATTCGTTCCATATACGCCAGGTAGCATCGGCTTGCCTCTGCCACATTTCATATCCGTTTTTAACTATCGCTCCATTCTGCGCTCCCTTTTTCATAAACAGTGTCTCTTCCGGACGATAAATAACATCATACAACAGATGTTTATCTGAAATATATGCATAAGGTATATCCGGACATTTATCTGAATCGGGCCACATTCCAACAGGTGTACAGTTAATTAAGATACTATATTCATCCATTACAGAAGGCGATAATTCATAATAACCAAGTATGTCAAAACTGGAGTTTCTAGATACAAACTTGCTCTCTACACCTAATTTATCGAGCGCATATTTCACAGCTTTCGATACACCGCCGGTACCAAGAATCAAAGCTTTTTTTCTTTCTTCCAACAGTGGAGCAATAGATTCTTCAAAACCAATAGCATCTGTATTGTATCCTACCAGTTCCACTTTGCCTTCATTACGAACCACCTTAATAACATTCACAGCACCAACTTGTGCAGCACTTTCATCAAGTCTGTCCATCATTGGAATAACATCCTGCTTATAAGGTATAGTTACGTTCAAACCGCACAGATTAGGATTCTCTTGAAGTATAGTTTTCAGTTCTTCCGCACTATCTATTTCAAAATTCCTGTAATCGGCACTAATATGCTCTGCACGGAATTTCTTCTTGAAATAAGTTATGGATATTGAATGCTCCAATGGCTTTCCTATAATGCCAAACAGACGATCAACCTGTTTCTGCGGAGTTTTATCAAATCTCTCTGTAGCAGGTTGTTGAGGTGTTATAGTTGAAGTTGGAGTAGGGATAGATTCCACTGCAACAGGCTCTTCCTGTTCCTGTACAGATTCAGGCTCTTCCTCTATCTCTTCTTCACCTATCTCTTCTTCCTCTACTTGGTTAATAGGTTCAAAAGGAGGTACATTATTATTTGTGCCAATATTATCTTTGACATATTTAATAAATACCAATCCTACTATTATCAATACCCATACTAAATTCACAGCAACTATATTTTATTGGTTATCAAGCCAGTTTTCTACATTTTTGCGGATACGTTCCTCAATATTTTCCGACTCTGCCTTAATGAAAGATTCGCCTGTGATATGTTCGTAAAGCTCTATATATCTTTCAGATACGCTCTCTACATATTCTTCTGTCATTTCAGGAACAGTCTGTCCCTCTTTACCCATAAAGTCATGTTCAATCAACCACTGACGAACAAACTCTTTTGAAAGTTGTTTCTGAGGTTCACCCTTTTCAAACTTCTCCTGATATCCGTCTGCATAGAAATAACGTGATGAATCCGGGGTATGAATTTCGTCAATCAGATAAATCTTACCATCACGTTTACCAAATTCATACTTTGTATCAACCAGAATCAAACCTTTTGAAGCAGCAATTTCAGAACCTCTCTTGAAAAGTGCCTTTGTATATTGCTCCATCAGTTCATAATCTTCTTTACTTACCAAACCCTGAGCAATAATCTCTTCTTTTGATATATTTTCATCATGACCTTCGTCTGCCTTTGTTGTAGGTGTTACAAGAGGTTCCGGAAAACGTTCATTTTCACGCATTCCTTCCGGCAACACATTACCACAAAGATTACGGCAACCATCTCTATAATCACGCCATGCAGAACCTGTAAGATAACCACGAATAATCATCTCAACGCGGAAACCCTCACACTTCAAGCCAACTGTTACCATTGGATCTGGAGTAGCCAACTTCCAGTTAGGAACAATATCTGCAGTAGCATCCAGGAAACTTGCTGCAATCTGGTTCAATACCTGTCCTTTAAATGGAATACCCTTTGGTAGAATAACATCAAAAGCCGATATACGGTCTGTTGCAACCATAACCAACTTGTCATCTACATCATAAACATCACGTACCTTACCGTGATATACACTCTTTTGTCCTTTAAACTGATAATCAGTTCTTGTTAATGCCTTGCTCATCTTGTTTCTTATTTTCTTTTGTCTTCTTATTCTTTTGTTCAAATTGTTCGTAAGCTTCAACCACCCTGGTAACAAGCTTATGACGAACTATATCTCTCTTTGTCATTCTGATAATACTCAGTCCATCAATATCTTTAAGCACATCAAGAGCCTGCACAAGTCCCGATGTCTGAGTAGGAGGCAGGTCAATCTGCGTTAAATCTCCCGTAACTATCATCTTGGTGTTCCAGCCCATACGTGTTAAGAACATCTTGATTTGTTGCGGAGTAGTGTTCTGAGCTTCGTCCAAAATTACCACAGCATCGTTCAGCGTTCTACCACGCATAAATGCCAATGGCGCTATTTGGATAATATTTAAATCCATGTATTCCTTTAGTTTACCTGTAGGAATCATATCCTGCAGAGCATCGTATAGAGGCTGTAAAAAGGGATCAATCTTTTCACGCATATCACCCGGAAGAAAGCCTAATTTTTCACCGGCTTCTACTGCAGGACGACATAACACAATACGTTTTACCTCTTTGTTTTTCAATGCTTTAACAGCCAATGCTATAGCTGTATATGTCTTTCCCGAACCGGCAGGACCAATGGCAAAAATCATATCGTTTGTAGCATAATCATCTACTATTTTCTTCTGATTTTCGCTACGAGGTATGATAGGACGTCCGGTAACACCAAAAAGAATTACGTTTGAACTCTTTTCTCCCGATGGTTCCTGACCATTGATTATATCTACAATGTTCTCCTCTTTCAGTGAATTGTATTCGTTACAGTAACGCTCCAATTTTACCAGAACTTCTTCAAAACGATTCAATTCTGTGCTATCGCCCATAACACGGATAACACTGTCTCTTGCCACAATACGAAGTTTTGGGAATAGAGCTTTTATAAGTTGCATATTAGAGTTGCCTGCACCATAAAATAGTACAGGATCAACATCTTCTAAAACAAAGTGCTTTTCTATCATACTGCAAAGTTACTCAATAACTCCGTTTATACTATATAAATAATGTGTCAAGTTATCAACAACCATCTGTTTTATCCTATCAAATGGCCTATATTACCTGTAAACAGTTTTACTGCAATAGCCAACAGAATTATACCAAAGAATTTTCTAAAGATATAAATCAAACCTTTACCCATCTTCTTTTCCAACCAATCAATAGATCTTAACACAATGAAAATGAACAATATATTAAGAGCCAATGCTATCATAATATTGATTGTGGCATATTCGGCTTTAAGTGAAAGCAGAGTTGTGAATGAACCGGCACCTACTATCAGTGGGAACACTAAAGGTACTATAGAAGAAACACCCTGCGGACTATCGTCGTACTTAAAAATGTGAATATCAAAAATCATCTCGAATCCTATTGCTAAAATCACCATTGAACCGGCTACAGCAAAAGACTGAATATCCACACCAAACAGAGCAAGCACACCATCACCCATAAAGTAGAACAACACCAGCAAGAACCAAGAAATAAGAGAAATCTTACTCGATTCTATTGGTCCGGTCTTTCTCTTCAAGTCAATAATAACAGGTATTGAACCCACAATATCCAAAATAGCGAACAATACCACAAAAGCTCCTGCAATCTCCTTAAAATCAAATCCTAACATAAAACCTTTCTTTAGTGTAGTTAAATTGTACTCCAAAGGTAATGCAAAGCAATGAAACAAAGAACAAACTACACTGATATTTTTACCACAAACTATAGAGAATTCTATTGTTAAGTAGCGGTTAGATATTATATTTGCACAAAAAAAAGAGACATAACATGAAAGTAGGTATATTAGGAACAGGGTGGATAGCCGACAAAATGGCAGTTACACTGACCGGCTTAGATAAAAAAGAGGGTATAGAATTGTATGCAGTAGCATCACGCAGCAAAGAAAAAGCCGAAAAATTTGCATCGGACTGGAAGATGCCAAAAGCTTACGGTTCTTATCAGGCATTGGTAGAAGATCCTGCTGTGGATCTGGTATATATAGCCACTCCACATTCACACCACTACGATAATTCTGTAATGGCAATAGAGGCCGGAAAAGCTGTTTTATGCGAAAAAGCGTTCACCGCAAATGCTGCAGAAGCAAAAAAACTTATAGAACTTGCTCATGCACGCAAAGTACTTATTACAGAAGCTATCTGGACCAGATATATGCCATTATCACTTAAAGTTAATGAACTTTTGAAACAGGGTGTAATAGGAGAACCCACACAACTTAGCGCAAGCCTATGTTATCCTATGGCACATAAAGAGAGAATATTACGTCCCGAATTATGTGGCGGTGCACTATTGGATATAGGCGTATATTGCATAAACTTTGCCAGAATGTACTTTGGTAGCGACATAGAAAAGGTAACATCGGAATTTGTAATAGGAGAGACAGGAATGGATATGCAGGAGAACATTGCATTCCACTATAGAGACGGTAAAATGGCAAATCTGCAATCCAGCGTAATGTGCCGTTGCGATAGAAAGGGATTGATTTGCGGAACAGAAAACTATCTGACAGTAGATAACATAAACTGCCCTGAAAAGATAACCGTTTGGGACGATTACAAACCGGTAGCTGAATACCTTTGTCCTGAAAATCAGGTAACAGGATACGAATATCAGGTAATGGCATGTCGTGATGCACTTCGAGATGGTTTAATAGAATCGCCATATATGCCTCATAATGAAACCATTGCAATAATGCAGCAGATGGACGAACTACGTGCAGAATGGGGAATAAAGTACCCAAACGATTTGAGACAGCTTTAAATTCAAGGTAATAGTTATTTATAAAACCTGTATATTTAAACCATTTTGAGTATCGTTTACTTGCTTCTAATTTGAAGTTGGTGTACTTTTGCAACAATTATGGAAAAAAGAGTTTACGATTTTACCAACATCCCCTGCCGATTTGGAACCAATTCCCTGAAATGGGACGGATTGGAGAGCAGATATGGTCATAAAGACCTGCTATCCATGTGGATAGCCGATATGGATTTCTGCACCCCACAGTTTATTATAGATGCATTGCAAGATAGATTGCATCATGCCGTATTGG
>JAEIGA010004298.1_pt1 | contig 22052 bp, 17 predicted proteins | sample 9270691 | NCBI WGS metagenome assembly JAEIGA01 (sample SAMN17057246, study PRJNA624740) | gut metagenome | biome: biome; isolation source: fecal sample | host: Bos grunniens | place: China: Xizang | collected 2019 | reverse complement strand
GTTTCGTTTCTTTATATTTGCTCTGTCTAATTCCAATTATAAGAAATATGAAATCATTAAAGATAGAAGTTCCCTATACATTGTTGAACGAATCAGAGTTAAATGAATCAGATCGCTTGTTGATTGAAGAAGCGAAAAAGGCTTGCCAAAGGAGTTATGCGCCTTATTCGAAATTCCATGTAGGTGCTGCCGTTTTGCTTGATAATGGTGAAGTGATACAAGGTAATAATCAAGAAAATGCAGCATATCCAGCAGGAATTTGCGCAGAGCGTTGCGCATTGTTTTATGCTAATGCTAAATTCCCACAGACGCCAGTTCGGGCGATTGCTATTGCTGCGCAAAAGGAAGATGGCGCTTTCACCGAATATCCTATCACACCCTGTGGCGTATGTCGCCAAGTTTTGCTTGAAACTGAGCAACGTTTTGGGGTACCTATGCGAGTGTTGCTCTATGGTCATCAGTGTGTATATGAGTTGACCTCTTGTACACACCTTCTGCCACTTCGATTTGATAGTTCTTGCCTATAGTTTGTATATACAAATTAATGTCCTAAAAAAATACAAATAAGTGGGGTGTGAAAAAACTTAGACCTTGTAAAAATTTCGCGACGTCTCGTTGAAAAAAGGTCTAGGTTTTTTTAAATTTCTCAAGGGTTTGTTAAAAATACACTTTTGGGTATTATTTATAGTCAGTAATGGATGTGGTTTTTGATCTCTTGTTCTGTCAAAAATAAGCTTTATTGCATCATTTACTCCCAAATGTAAATGTCTTATAAAAAAGTAAACCGAGAATGTCTAAATTGTAGCACATTCTCGGTTGTACTTATGTAAAAAGTTTCTTCTTATCAGAAGGGAAGGTCGTCTGCAGAATCTCCAGCAGGTTCAGCTGGGGTGAGTGAAGAGGGAGCAGGGATTGTTGCGGGTTCTGCAGGAGTTGCTCCAACTGCAGCCATTTCTGTAGTACCACCGCCACGCACTACGCGCCACGCACGAATGTCATTGTACCAACGACCATTGTATTCGCGAGCGTCGATGTCGAATGATACTGTGAGCACTTCGCCCACCTGAATTTTCATTTCATTCAAACGATCTTCGCCGAATACGTTGAACATACACTTGCGTGGATATTGTTCTAAGGTCTCGATGACAAATTCCTGCATCTTCCAATTATTACCTGTGCGTTGAGACACACCTCCGCGGGGCTCAAGCGCCGCAATGATTTTACCTGTAATTTCCATATCTTATATTTTGTTATTTGCTCGGCGAAGTTACAAAAAAACATTGGTACGTGCAATTTTTTAGAAAAATTATCATTATCTGTGCAAAAACATTCTTTTACTGACGCTTTGTTTGTCGGAGTTTTTGTAAATTTGCTACCCAAATAGTATTTGAAAAAAATAAAACAAAATAATCATGAGATTTGTAGTATCAAGTTCACAACTTTCGGCACGTCTTCAAACAATCGGACGTGTAATTGTATCTAAAAACAGTCTTCCTATCTTGGATAGTTTTCTCTTCCAAATTAGAGATGGCAAACTTTCTTTGACAGCTTCTGACAACGAAACTTCTATCACAACTTGGATGGATTTGGTGGAATGTGAGTGCGACATCACATTTGCTGTGAATGCGAAAACCATTCAGGACGCAATGAAGGAAATTCCCGAACAACCATTGGAGTTTTATGTAAACAACGATAATCTTGAGATAACCGTAGTATATCAAAACGGTCGATACAACTTCATGGGTCAAGTGGCTGATGAGTATCCACAAGCACCTGCTTTGCCCGAAGAATGTCGTACGCTCTCTTTGGCGTCGCAAACTCTTTACCAAGGTATCAACCGTACACTCTTTGCTACTGCAGACGATACATTACGTCCAGTGATGAATGGTATCTGCTTTGATATGACAGAAAATTCTTTGACTATCGTAGCAAGTGATGGTAGAAAGTTGGCTTGTGATACTCTCGCAAATGCACAAATCAGCCAGGCGGGTACATTTATACTTCAAAAGAAACCTGCTGCATTGGTTAAGAATATTCTGGCCAAGGATCATGGCGATGTGACTATTCGTTACAGCGAACGCAATGCTGTGATTACTTCTGAGCTCTATTCATTGAATTGCCGTTTGATCGAGGGACGTTATCCTAACTATAATAGTGTGATTCCACAAGACAACCCCTATCAAGTGACAGTAAATCGTGACGCATTCCAAAGCGCTCTGCGTCGTGTGCAGATCTTTACAACTGCGAGCACCTCTTTGGTAAAAATCAAGTTGGAGGCAAGCAAAATGACTATATCGACACAAGATATTGATTTCTCAATGTCTGCTGAAGAAGTATTGCTTTGCGATTACTCAGAAATGCCTATGAGTATTGGTTTCCCCGGCTCGTCATTGATGGAAGTGCTCAGCAATATGGATGGCGAAGACATTATTATTAAATTGTCCGACCCAAGCCGTGCAGGCGTTCTCTATCCCGTTGAACAAAGTGAGAACGAAAATGTCCTGATGCTCTTGATGCCAATGATGCTTAATGACTAAAATAGTTTTGTGTTACACAATATCTATATTCTGATACAATGAAACTGAAATTAAATCGTCCTATCGTCTTTTTTGATATAGAATCTACTGGATTGGATATAGCTACGGATAGAATTGTCGAACTCTGTCTGATTAAAGTGTATCCTGATGGTAGCGAAGAGGCGCATACGATGAGATTTAATCCAGGTAAACCTATTTCTCCCGAGGCAAGTCAGATCACGGGTATATATGATGCCGATGTGGCAGACTGTCCTCCTTTCAAAGAAAAGGCTGCGAGTGTCGCAAAGCTTCTGGAGAATTCAGATATAGCAGGGTTTAATTCAAATGCCTTTGATATTCCACTCCTGGTAGAAGAGTTTATCAGGGCGGGAATAAACTTTGATATACATAAGTGTAAGTTTGTAGACGTTCAGAATATATATCATAAGTTGGAGCGTAGGACACTTTCTGCAGCATACAAGTTTTATTGCAACAAGGATTTGGAAAATGCCCACTCTGCCTTGGCTGATACACGCGCCACTTATGAAGTGCTGATGGCGCAGTTGGATATGTATCCCGACGATTTGCAAAATGATATCGCCTACTTGTCAGAATTTTCGCGTCGTAATCGAAATGTGGATTTTGCTGGGCGTGTCGTTTACAATGAGCAGGGTCAGGAAGTCATCAACTTTGGTAAATACAAGGGACAATTAGTTGCTGAAGTGTTTAAGAGGGATCCTGGTTATTTCTCATGGGTAATGCAAGGCGACTTTACACAGAATACCAAACAAGTCTTTATGAAAATTCGCTTGCGCGAAAAATAATAACAAAAACCCTATCTATAAAAAGGATTACACATTCTAAACAAAGAAAAATGTGCAATCCTTTTTGAGGTAAGAGAAGGGTATGATTGAAAACCTGGTGTACAGGATGTAGTTGATAAGTTATGCGTATATTTCGGTATGTCTATTTGTGCGTTAGCTTTCTCTTGGTGCAAATTTGTCAAGGCCAAGAGTTGGAGGCGCGTGTATCTGTGAATCATCAGCAAGTTGAGGGAAGCAATGCAAGTGTGTTTGAAAGTCTGGAAAAAAACATCACAGCATTTCTCAATGAGCGCCAATGGACCAATCTACAGTTTAAGCGAAATGAACGTATTGCCTGCTCGTTTTCGATTACGATATCAAAATATGAAGAAGGCGAAGGATTGATGGAAGGTTCATTGATGGTACAGAGCACTCGCCCTGTATTCAATTCCTCTTACACTACTACAGTCTTCAGTACACAAGATCCTAATTTTCGTTTCCTTTATAAAGAATTTGATCAATTAGAGTTTCGTCCTGAAGTAATCGATAATGATTTAACTGCACTCCTGGCTTATTATGCCTATTTAATCATCGGACTTGATTTGGATGCAATGTCACCAAATGGAGGGTCGGAAGTATTACAATTAGCCAAGAACCTTACAAATAATGCTCAAGGTTTGACGGTGTCTGCTAAAGGATGGAAAGCATTTGATGATGGCAAAAATAGATATGGTATTATCAATGACTACCTTGATAGTGGGATGTCGCCATTTCGTGAAATGCAATACAAGTACTATCGTGAGGGATTGGATGTTATGGCAGAAAATCCGGATAGAGGACGTGCTGGTATCACAGCGGCGATAGATTTGATGAAAGAAGCACGTCAAAACAAACCGATGACGCTTTTGCCACAGTTGTTTACGGAATATAAACGTGACGAGTTGGTAAATATTTATAAAGGTAAAGGCACGGCAAAGGAGAAGGAAGAAATTTGTGAAATATTGATGACGATCAACCCCTCGCAAAGCTCTTTTTGGAATCAACTCAAACAATAAATTTTCTCTACTTCGAAATATTGTGATTTGATTCTGTCAAAGTTTAATAAGATAAATCTACAGAAGAAATGCTGCAGCATTTAAAAATATCAAACTACGCACTGATTGAAAAACTTGATATAGATTTCGGCAAAGGCTTTTCTGTTGTAACAGGAGAAACTGGTGCTGGAAAAAGTATCATGCTGGGAGCATTGAGTTTGCTCTTAGGTGGTCGCGCCGACGTTAAATCTATTAAGCAAGGGGCAAACAAATGTGTCGTTGAAGCTTTGTTTAAAATAGAGGAAAATGGTCTGTCGGAAATATTTGAAGAGTTCGATATAGATTTTGATGCCGAAGAATGCTATATTCGCAGGGAGGTGATGGCATCAGGCAAGAGCAGGGCTTTTGTAAATGATACTCCCGTGCAAGTTGCTGTACTCAAACAGATATCAAGCCGTTTGATAGATATACATTCACAGCACCAAAATCTGTTGATGGGAGAAGAAAATTTCTTGCTCGAAACGCTTGATTGTGCTGGAAACCTTAAAGTGCTGTTGGAGCAATACCAAGAGGTCTTTTCTCAGTGGGAAACAGCAAATCGTGAGTTGAAAACTTTGCAGCAGCAAGCGGAAAAAGGACAAAGTGATTTGGATTATTTACAACATCGTTTGACCATGCTCGCAGATGCCAAGCTTTCCGATGGCGAAGAAGAGACATTGGAGCAAGAATCAGAGACCTTAAGTCATGTGGAAGAAATAAAGTCTGCTTTCTACAGCACCTCTTCCATCCTCTCCGCTGACGAAGGAAATCCCTCTTCTGCTTTGCGTAGCGCATCTCAATATTTGCAGTCGGTAGCTCAAGTATATCCGGATACAGAGAACTTATTGCAGCGTCTTGATAGTCTGAAAATCGAATTAGATGATATCGCCGACGAAGTGTCGCGCATCTGTGAATCTCTGGATTTTGATCCCGAGCGTTTGGCCTACGTAGACGATCGACTAAGTACGATATATTCTTTGCAAAAGAAATTCCAGGTTGATACAATTGCTGATTTGTTGGAACAGGAACAGACCTTGCAGAAAGAAATCGACTTGCTGGAGAATGTAGATGATGTGCTGAATGAAAAAAAGAAGCAAGTTGAGGTGCTATATGCGAATTTGTTGAAAATTGGTCAACAATTGTCAAAACAACGTCAGTTAGCTGGAGAGAAAGTCGTTGCCCAACTTGTAGAAACCCTAAAAAAATTGGGAATGCCTTCTGTTAATTTGGCATTTTCCTTTGTCTCAAAGAATCATCCTGATTTGTCGGGTCTGGATGCCGTTCAGCTGCTTTTCAGTGCAAACAAGAATGTGCCAATGCGCGACGTCTCGCAGGTGGCATCAGGCGGTGAAGTCGCACGATTGATGCTCTCGTTGAAATGCCTCCTTTCGCAGTATTTACAATTGCCGACTGTGGTGTTCGACGAAATCGATACGGGCGTTTCTGGTACTATGGCAGAAAAAATGGCAAAGGTCATGCAGCAAATGTCTGAGAACTGTCAAGTGCTTTGTATTACCCACTTGCCACAAATCGCCGCCTTGGGCAATCAGCACTACAAGGTGAGCAAAATAGAAACCGAGGATTCTACCGTTACACAGATATTCCCTCTTGATACCGAAGCGCGCGTTCAAGAAATAGCCAATATGTTGAGCGGAGAAGAAATGACTGATGCAGCAATCAGTAATGCCAAGGCCTTGTTGAAAGTATAGTGTGCTCGGAGCCTTGAAACAATTTTAGAATATTAATGATAAAAGATATGAACTTAACTTCTATGAAAAGATTTCTAATATTAATATGTGTGTTGTTTGGCAGTTTGCCCTTTGCAGGTACCTCCTTTGCCAAGGATGCAGATGATGTGAAGCCCGTGGCGTTGAAGAATGCCTATAAGTCCTTGTTTCGTATCACCACATATTCTGCTGATGGCAATAAGATAGGAGAGGGGACAGGCTTTTTTGTATCTACAGATGGTCAAGGTGTAGCCCCATATACATTGTTCAAAGGTGCGGCGAGAGCAGAACTGACAGATTGTAAGGGCAAAGTGCTCCCTGTGTATCGCATCCTTGGTGCATCAGAATTGTATGATATGGTGAAGTTTTCTACACTTGGTGGAAAGAAAATCCAAGCCATGCCATTGGCTCAATCCAACTCGTTGAAGACAGAGAGTGCTGTCAATGTGGTGCGCTATACCACCAATAAGAAAAATCTGCCAGTCTTGACTAAAGTGAAAACTGCAGACGATTTCGATAACTATAAATACTATACACTATCTATTGCCAACGACAGTGTTAATGTGTCTTGTCCCGTATTGACAGAGGACGGCTATGTCACAGCATTTACGCAATTTAATATTGGTGGCGACAGTTTGGATCTATGTGCTATAGATGCGAGATTTGTAAATGACTTTTCTATCAATGCTACCAGTGCATTTAATTCAGATTTGACCGCAATTCAAATCCCCAAGGCTTTGCCAGAAAATGAGTCAGACGCTGAGACATTTGTGTATATGGCGTCGCGCATGGACTCGGTTACAGCACATACGGCGTTAAATGATTTTCTTACAGCGTATCCCGAAAACGTCGAAGGCTATATAAATCGTGCGTCCTTCTTCGTGCGTTATAATAATTATACAGCTGCTGAGGCGGATTTTGCAACAGCTTTGGAAAAATCTGAGTCACCAAATTCTAATTATAAGAAGGATGAAGTGCACAATGCTATGAGCAAACAGATATATCAGAGTGCTGTTGCCCAGGGCGCTTCGTTGCCAGCGAATTGGACGTTGCAACGTGCGTTGGAAGAGTCTGAAAAGGCATACGCCGTCAGACCCTTGCGTTCATATCTGTTGCAACAAGGCCACTGCCTTTTCACACAAAAGGAATATGCCAAGGCATACGAAAAATACTTGTCGGTTTGTATGAACGAGTCAGCAGATACGACACAATGGTCGCTACAATCAGAGAAAGAAACCTGGTATTACGCCACACGTGCCTACGAACTTTCTGGAGGAGATAGCACCCGAGTGGTCGCATTGATGGATAGTGTGATTGCACACCTACCTCGCCCCGTTGAAGTATCGGATGCTGTGTATTATCTCGAACGTGCTATGCGCCTTGAACGTATTGGTGAATATCGCAGAGCTGTGCTCGACTATAACGAGTACGAGAAAATCGTGGGAAGTGTCAACTTGAACGACCGCTTCTACTATTTGCGTGAGCAGTTGGAACTGCAGTGTGGCATGTATCAGCAGGCTTTGGATGATATCACTACGGCTATGGCGCGCAACCCACAACATCCCGACTACCCAGTAGAACATGCGTTGATTTTGCTTAGAGCAGGATTGTACGAAGATGCTGCTGCGGCATGTCGTGAGCAAATGAAGACGATTCAAGATAATCCTGATTACTATAAAATCCTGGGCATCGCTTTGGGTGAATTAGGACAAAAAAAGGAGGCCCTAAAGTATCTTGAAAAAGCAGCCGAATTGGGCGATCCGACAGTGGAAGTGTTCTTGAAAAAGTACGCAGATTCTTCTGTACGGTAAATCTGATTTTGAGTACATATTTTAGCAAGAAAAAAAGTCAAGACCTTTTTGAAATTTCGCGACGTCTCGTTAAAAAAAAGTTAGACCTTTTTTCAACAAGCCTAAGGTTTGTGAAATTTCCCATAGGAATACTTCTTTTAGGGTTAAAGTCTGCGCCAATCAAAGCTCTTGATATGTACTTTAAGCAAAGTCTGTATATATTTGATAGTCTTCAATATATATCTTAATTAGTAGTCGTTGGTGATTTATGAAACAAATATTAGATTGGGTTAGACCCGCCATCAAGAAAGCATTAAGCACAGAGTGCAACCCAAATGATTCACTCGTTGAAGCCAGGCCCAAGGTTGCAATGCACTTGAATGAAAATCCTTTTGGATCGCCCCATAATCGCTATCTCAATCCGTCAGAGCTGCGTAGTCGTGAGATAATTGGTCAACTCAAAGGCGGATTGCGTCCACAATGTGTATCCTTGGCTCGTGGTACAGCCGATGCTGTGGAAAGATTAATGCGTACTTTTTGTGTACCTATGCGAGATAATATCATTGTGGTACAACCTACGACAGAATTATATTCGCGTGTGGCGCAGGTGAATGATATAGAAGTGCGTCATACTACTTTAGACGATCACTTTCGCTTGAATGTGGATGAGGTTTTGCGCGCAGTGGGACAATATACTAAGATGATATTTATAGCTTCACCAAACAATCCAACTGGTACATTACAACCGACAGAGTCTATTCAGCAACTCTGTGAACAATTTGACGGAGTCGTGATTGTTGATGAAGCATTCTCGGAATTTTCGCGTAGTGAGTCCTTGATAAAGTTGTTGCCTAAGCATTCCAATTTGATTGTCGTTGATAGTTATTCCATAGCCTACGCAATGGCTTCTTCTCGTATTTCTGCTATATTTGCTCATCCGCTGGTGATACGTGCTGTCGAGGTGCTCAGATATGATTATGCCTTGGATGCATCAACGGCTTCGGATATAGAGATGATGTCTCGCCGTCGCTTTGAAGCAGATAAATGGGTTAAAGCGATATTGGAAGAGCGTGGACGTTTGATGTCGGCAGTTGCTCAATTACCGATAACTAAAAAGGTTTATCCTACTTCAACCAATTTCTTTATGGTAAAATTTAGTAATGCAGAAAAGGTTTATAAGTATCTGTTGACAAAGGGTATAGCTGTATATGATTGTAGCAATATCTCAGGTTGTGAGGACTGCTTGCGCATTACAGTGGGATTGTCGGTAGACAACAATGCTTTAGTTAGTGCCCTGCGTCAATATACAGAAAAAAGTTTTCTGTCCTAAATACCTATCACTTTATAGCACTTTGGTTTGTGAATATCATCAAGTCCTTTTGCCATTCATTCTTTTTTGTCTTTATAGTTGCTCTGCAATTTTTGTCATGCGATAAAATCGAATTGCCAGTTACTGGCGATGTCGGAGGGGATGACTCTCCCTCTAAACCTCCAGTCGTCTCTCCCTCAGATTCCACCGAATTGGGAATACCTGTTTGTAATGTTGTGCAAGCATTCAGTCAACCTGTCGGAACGCTGGTATATGTCGACGCATATATTTGGGGTTATGTCGATGGTACGACCTATAGTAGAGCAACGTTTGGGGCACCTGCTGACAAAGCCAATACCAATATGCTAATAGGGGATGCCGATGCTTGCGGTGAACCTCTGTTATGTATGCCCGTTAAGTTGAAATCGAATGCTGATGGTGAATGGCGAGAAATATTCAACTTATACAAACAACCTGAATTGATAGGCAAACGTGTGCGCTTATGCGGTGTGGTGATAGAGTATTTTAAGCGAAAAGGTCTGGATAAGTTGATGCAGTATGAATGGCTGGATTCAAAAGAAGAAGATGCTGATACACCAGATGATACTCCTCCCACAGATGACAACAAAATAGAATATCCAAGTATTAATGATACAACCGAAGAAATCGTCTCTGGGCGTATTTCCAGAAAAATATTGTAAAAAATATGCTGAAATCTTTGCTGATTTAAAAATAAGTACTAATTTTGCATCGCATTTCAGCAGAAATGTGGAAAGGAAGTGTGGGTGAGTGGCTGAAACCACCAGTTTGCTAAACTGACGTACGGGCAACCGTACCGGGGGTTCGAATCCCCCCGCTTCCGCCAAGGGTAAAGCAGATTACTTTATAGGTAGTCTGCTTTATTATTGTGTGAAAAAAAACTTTAAATATATTTTCTTAAAAAGTCTAAAAACAGATTTTAATATTTATATTTGCAAGTGATATATATGATTAGTAATTAAATATCTCACATTGTAAAAAGATGCAACTTAAGAATATTTTTAAGAAATCTGTGAAGCATATAAGGAGCTTTTTTAGTAAATATGTTTTACATAATTGGTTCTTCGATTTTACAGCAATTGTGATAGGGCTTGTAACTTTGATCCTAAATTTGGTTTCTCCTAATAGCGATACAGTTATATGGCCAACTATAATAGCAAGTGTATTGGGACTATATTATTCCTTTTGTCCATTCTTTCTATACATTCGAAAGCGAGTTGAATTTGATAGGCACCTAATATATGGTCACTCCCTCAAAAAAGTGTGTGCGTTGGTAGTGTTGATGCCAAGTGTTATTACGTCACTTTTTATGATACATAATTGTCGTTTTCAAGATGATATTTCTCCGAAAGAGATAGTATTTGATGAAAATCTTTATGAGCAATCAAATTCATTGGTGAAGCTTAGTCCAGATGTACCTACTGATTCACTTTGGCACCAAATACATGGCAGTGAACTAAAGGATGGTGGTGTGTTAATTTCTAAATCTAATTTGCCAGAAACAATTAGTAAAAAACAAGTGGATCCTCCTCTTTATTGGACCATTTATTATCATTTTATTGATCCAGGGAACCAACACATGACTACATCTCGTGAGGGTAGAATATTTGCAGCCTTGGTAGCTATATTAGGTGTTTTCCTTCTTAACGGCCTTTTGGTATCTTCAATTATAGGCTGGATTGATCGCCGAAAAGAAAAAGTACATAGTGGAGAGGTTAATTACAAATTGTGCCATTTGGGTAAATATAAATTTGCCGTAGTCATTGGCGCAAATGAAATAGCGTCTTCAGTAATTCGTAATCTGCTTAGTGAACACAATGAAAATTCTCTTAATTTTAAGAATGAAGGGAATAATAAATATGTATTATTACAAACAAGTAATGATATCTCTAAAGTACGAGATGGATTGGCTTCACATCTTACCGATGAAGAACTCAAAAAGGTTATCTTCTACAAAGGACAACGTGATTCTGATGAAAAATTGAGGAAACTCCATCCAGAATACGCTACAGAAATCTATGTCTTAGGGGAATACTCTCTGCTTGATGGTGGAGAAAGTTTCCATGATGCAATGAATATGCGTTGTGTCAATCTTTTGGCAAAACACATACAAGCAGATAAAGATAAGAAAATATATTTCTTTTTCGAACGTAAAATTAAGAAACTCTTAGAACAATGTTCTCAACTTGATGGTGGAGAACACTTTCAGGATGAAATGAATCGACAATGTGACAAACTTTTGGCAGAATTCAAGCACACGAAAAAAAGTAAGCAAATATATTTCTTTTTTGAAAGTAAAATAAAGAAACTCTTAGGACAATGTTCTCTCCTTGATAGAAGAAAAAGTTTACTTGATGAAAAGAATATGCGTTGTGTAAAACGTTTGGCAGAACTCATACAAACGGAAGAATATAAAGAGCTATCTCTCTCTCTTGAAATTAAGAGACGTGTCTGCAAAGTATTATTCGAATATCAAACAACACAGTCTGTTTTTCATTTTTCAGATATAATTCCAGAGGTTAAAGATAATCTTGTATTCTTACCATTCAATCGATATGAGTCATGGGCCAGGACTGTAATTGTAGAAAATCAAGCCGTAGAAGATATTGTTTTGACCATGTCGGAAAAAACTAATGACATTCCTATGATAGATTACATTCCACTGGATGGTGTAGAGGGTATCAAAAAAGATGAAGACGCTCATGTCCATTTTATTGTTGTTGGAATGTCTAAAATGGGTATTGCTATGGGGTTACAGGCAATACTTCAAGCGCACTATGTTAATTATGCGCAAGCAGAGACTATTGAAGACAAAACAGAACGCGTAAAACAGAAAAATATGCGTCGCACGCGTGTCACTTTTATAGACACGAATATGGATAAGGAGAAAAACTTCTTCATGGGACGTTATGCAAATATGTTCAAATTGACTCGTTATCGTTATTTTGACGCCAACGAGTATGACTATCTCGAGGACATAGAATGGATAGACCCAATCCAACAAGATCAACAATATGTACACCTGTGTCGTGATGGAGAGCCCGAGAACTTTATTGATATTGAGGTGGAGTTTATCAAAGGTGAATTGGAATCAGATGGTGTACGTCGCTATCTTGAAAGTGTTTCAGATATAGATAGAGGTAATGAATGGGTGAAAAACTCAAAATTGACTATAGCTATTTGTTTGCCAAAAACTCATGAAGCGGTGGCGGCCAGTTTGTATATGCCTATATCTGTATATAAGACAGTTAAACAAATTTGGGTATATCAGCGTGAAGCTGCCGACATTATTCTTAATCTTTTGGAGGAAAAGGGTAAAGATATACGTTATGGGAAACTAAGACCATTTGGTATGATTTATGGCGAGTTTATGTGTGATAGATCACTCTATTTGAAAGGTATAATAGTGAATGGCGCATACGATTTAGAGGGTAGTATTGCAGGTAAAAAGTATACTGCAGAAACTAGAGATATGGCTAATAAGGAAACTTATAGTGATTTAAAAGAAACTTGGGGAATACTTACCTTAGATCAGCGATTATCTAATAAGTATTTCGCTGATTCTATTTATGCAAAACTTCGTGCTGTCTTAGATCAAGAGAAATACAAAGAATTGTGTAACTCCTATCCTGATGAAATATTGATTCAACTCAAAAGCTTATTAACCGAAAAAGGTAGTAAGGAAAAGGAATATTTAGCGAGATGTGAGCACAATCGTTGGAATATCCAGCAGTTGTTGTTTGGATATGCTACTTGTACAAAGATGGATGATGAGAAATTTAAAATGCTAAATGAAAAACGAGAAAAAGCAAAATCTATGTATGATGATTGGAAGGAAAATGTTGGGTGGAAATCAATGAGTCCTTTAGAGAGAATAGAATGTAAAGATAAAAATACTGAATACGCTAATTTACCTCATGGAGTGTATGATAAAGAAAAGAAGAATCTAAAGACAGGTCTTGATCGTATTCATCCCAATATTTGTGATTATAATCATTTGGATGAAATAGATAGTGGGGCTAAGGGTTATGATGAATATATAAATGCTATTATTCCAGAAACACTCAAGTTAGTAGATAAAAGAATAGGTAAATCTAACTTATAGTTTAATAAATTTGACAGTATTATTTTTTATTTATATTGTTTGATAATATGCAACTTTTTAACAAAGAAAATATTTTTGTTATTTTAGTTTTAATTGGTTTGTTATGGGTATGTTTACCTTATTTTATTTGGTACAAAAAATATGGTAAAAAACATATTAATAGTGAGACAAATCAGTTGAGATGTAAATACAGAAGAATGGTTTTGATGGGTTTAATATTCACATTAATGTCATGTCAGTTTTTATTTGATAATATATATGAAGTTAATCCTATCTTTCCTGTTCTTCTATGGTATCTTTTACCTCTTATCATCTTGATAAGGTATAGAGCTTTGTATGAACCATACCAAACATCAATGTTTGTAGATGAATTAGAAGATTTTTGCTTATATCTTCGTCCGTTTGATGAAAAAATTAGAAGACAAGGTAATTTTATAAATGCAGAGTTAAAATATGATTCTGTAGAGAAGTTATTCTGTAGTGAATTAAATAAAGAAATAGCAACAACATATTGTATAGGAGATCCTAAGTTTTCGTTACCTTCTACTTGGGGGATTTCTAATATTTATGCAGATGATAGCGAATGGCAATCTGTAGTTAGTAGGATGGCGCAAAAAAGTAAATTGATACTTATGCGCGTGTTAGATACTGACGGATGTAGATGGGAGTTACTGCAATGTGTCAATCAGTATTTAGATAAAACCATATTTTTGCTTTCAGGAGATTCACAAATTGATTTTCTTAAAGAAATTTTAGGAAAAAAATACGAGAATTTGCCCAATGTGTCTTTTTTGAATAATGGTTGTGTTGCTTTATATATTGATAAAAATACTGGAAAGTGGAATTTTGTGACGATAAAATCTAGAAAAGATGTTAGGTTAATGCTGGAGCATTTTGCACATAACTCCTCAAACTTATATGAAGAACTATGTAAAAAACATGAAAGGTTAAGTGTTTTAAAAAATCCATTTAAGAAGAAAAAAGTGAGTTTTAGATTCTATGATATTTTTAATATACTAATTCAACCTCTATGGTATATTTTTTATAATAAATGGCCATGGTTTTGGAAAATAGTAACAGGAATTTTACTCCCAATTTGCTGGTTGTTGATATTTAATTGCAGTTTGTTTTGGAAGGTGTTTTCTGCTATATTGTTTGTTTTCTTTTCTGGGTACATTGCACCTAAAGTTTCATCAGCATTTGATGCATGGGGTAGCAAACAAGTATGTGCTATGGCTAACAAAGTTCTATTTCACTGGATAGCGGTATACTGTTTATTCACAATTATTTTTTTTTATTATTCATCTTAAGTTTAATCACATAATACAATGACCGACCAACAAATAATACAAGCATTAATTGCTCACGAAGAGCGAGTGACGCAACAGTTCTTTTTCAAGAGTTGTAGCCCGCTCTTCAAGAGTATTATTTGCTATGTATTCTCCTATGAGGTGGATTATGACGAATTCGTCAATGAATTCTATCTTTATTTAATGGAGAACGATGCGTATAGATTACGACAATTTCAAGGACGAAGTACAATTTATCAATGGATGAAGGTAACCGCCACGCGTTACTTCATTGCCAAGCGAGATAATATGATAGATATGGCGCCCAAAGATGCTCTTTATGAAACGCCCGATAGGGGAGACGAATATGAAGAAGAGCATCAAATGACTGCACAAATGGACATTGAGCGACTCTTTGCGCTCATGCACAATAAGCGCTACGTCTATGTTATTCAGCGCTTGGTTTTGCAAGAGGCAGAGCCACAAATAGTGGCACAAGAACTCGGCACCAACGTAGACAATTTATATAACATTAAAAAACGTGCTATTGCTGCTCTGACCGATATAGCACTTAAAGAAGTTGAGAAATATGAAAAAAGCATTCATAAATAATTTATCTGCAGAGACTCTAGCTGCATTCCTTGATGGTAATGCTACATTGCAAGAGCATACCGATATTATCAAAGCGCTACCTGCTGATGCTGAATTGAGAGAACTCCTACATATTTCTCAATCTGTTGATGCAGACTTGGGCATGAAACCACAGGATTGTGAATGGATACCAATGACAGCAATGGCCGCAACGTGCAATGAGGAGAACTATTGTTGTTTGGAGTGTGAGAAATACGTTCTCGGAGAAATGGGAGTTGATTTTAATGAAGAACTACTCCTACAAAATGCTATTCAAAATGGTTGGCAAAAGGAACAAGGTACAGCACTTCATAATATCGGGCGTCATTTGGAGAGCATGGGGTTAGTCGTATCTCGACGCTTCAAATGTAGTGTTGAGGATATTTCGAATGCCCTTACTAAAGGTCAACAAGTAATAGTTGCCGTAGATGGCGGAGAATTGTCGGGCAACTATAAAGAAGAACAACTGGAAGATCTTCTGATAGATGAAGTGCCAGATCATAGTGTCGTAGTCCTTTCTTGCGACCTTCAGCAAAATGTTATTACAGTCTTCGACCCTAATTCCATGAACGCTCAGGATACATATCCTTTAGAACAATTCATGAATGCCTGGGCAGATTCCAAAAATTACCTTGTCACAGTAGAACTAGAAAGTAACGAAAACTACGTACCACATCTTATTGATTTGTCAGACGTAGAACTTGGTGAGGAGCTCATCGAACTGCGTGAAGCTATTGCTGAACACGCACACAACGTCTGGGCTGCAGAACGTCAATCTCAAGGTTGGACTTACGGACCACAACGTGATGACGAGAAAAAGCAGACCCCTTGCATGGTGCCATACTCAAAACTCCCCGAAAGCGAAAAGACCTTCGATCGAGATATGGCAATGAATACTATTAAATTGCTGAAAAAACTGGGTTGGGATTTGGTAAAAAGAAAGTGAGTAAATTATAGAAACTAAATATGAATAGAGAAGATATATATAAGATATGTCTCTGCTTGGCTGAGTCTCTTCTACACAAGTACTTTGGTAATCTTGTAAAGGAGGCAACCATTGACAAACCTGAAGATATCGGGCAATATGATTTAGAACTACCTCTACGCATAGAGGCAGAGTATAAAGTAGGCCTCAAACAGCTTTGGGAAGAATATGCTCCTGATAATAGTAGAAACTTTGATGATATATTTGATAAACCCGAGATGCGACAGATTCTCACAACTGACGATCTTGAAGGTCTTTCATACGCCTATAAAGATGCAAAACGTATTACCCTATGGGAAAAAATTACCCAAACTAATCATCGTGATGTGACATTCTACAAAGGTCTGCTAGAAGAGTACACACGTGAACTCCTCTTCTGTATGCGTCACGATTTTATTGAAGAGTTTCCGGAATGAAGTGGCAGATTAAATATGAAGAAAATGTATTGATAGAAAACAGACCTATATACCCTCTCTATCTTAAACGTTAGTACGAAAAGAAAAGATGAAAAAGAATTATGTACCGCAACCGGTGGATACATTGGATATCCAGTTGCCTGAAGAATTGAGTGAGTTGGTGGAACAAATGGCGAAGAATGTGCACGAGGTGTGGGCACAGAGTCGTATGGAGCAGGGGTGGACCTGGGGCGAGGAACGGAGTGATGCCTTAAAACAGCATCCTTGTTTAGTGGCATACGAGGATTTGCCCGAAGTAGAAAAGGCTTATGACCGCGATACTGCTCTTGGAACGTTGAAACTGATTAGTAAGTTAGGTTTCAAAATCACAAAGGAGTAGACAGAGAAACTGTCATTCATAAAGTGCGACGTCTTGTTGAAAAAGTATTAGATAATTTCAACGAGACGTCGCTATTTTTTTTAAGTCTAACCTTTTGTTTTTAGGTTATAAGGATGGATTTTATGCCTGAAATATTACCGGTCAAAGTGTTGATTGTAAAATTGTTTGTTAAAAAAAGTTGTATACATATGAATTTTGTTATATTTGCGATGTGTTATTAGAGTACACTTGAAATCAATAATGCGTTAAAACTATGAAATACGACATCTTTATAAGTTATCGACGTGAGGATGGATATGATACTGCCAAACATTTGAATGACCTTCTTGTTAGGGATGGTTATAAGGTGAGTTTTGATATTGATACCCTGCGTAATGGTGATTTTGACATACAACTTCTTGAGAGAATTGAACAGTGTAAGGATTTTATTCTTATTGTGGATAAACATGCTTTTGATAGAACTTTAGACCCAACTTTTCCGAAGCATAAGGATTGGTTGAGATGTGAATTGGCTCATGCCTTAAAGCATAAGAAGAATATTATACCAGTATTCCTATCTGGCGTATCTGAATTTCCAGAAGGTCTGCCTGACGAAATTGCGGGTGTGGTTACAAAGAATGGACCGGAATTTAATAAATATTATTTTGATGATTTCTATAGAACACTACGTACCCGTTTTATAAGGTCAAAATCCAGAAGTAATCGTATATTCTTTATTGTTGGATTAACGCTTCCTCTTGTATTACTTCTGTTTTTAATAATAGGTAAAATATTATTGCCAGAAACAAAAGATAAGACGTTTAATATTGATGGTGTATCCTTTAAGATGGTTTATGTTCAGGGTGGTATGTTTCAGATGGGTACAAATGATTGTTGGATAGAAGAGAAACCTGTTCACACTGTAACCTTGAGTGATTACTATATTGGCGAGACAGAAGTGACCCAAGAACTTTGGTATGCTGTAATGGGTAGTAATCCCTCAAGTAGGGGAGCAAGTGAGTATCCAGTTGAAACGGTTTCTTGGGACGATTGCCAAAACTTTATCTACAAGCTCAATGAACTTTTGCATGACGATTTGGATGGTATGAAATTTAGGTTGCCTAGTGAGGCACAGTGGGAATTTGCCGCTCGTGGAGGAAATAAATCAATGAACTATGTTTATAGTGGTAGTAATGATATAAATTGTGTCGCATGGTATAAGAGTAATTCTGGTGGAACTACACATCCGGTTGCAGAACTGCGTCCGAATGAGCTTGGGATTTACGATATGAGTGGAAATGTTCATGAGTGGTGTTCAGATGGATGGAGCGAGTATCGTGAAACAACACAATTAGATCCAGAGTTCAGTCCTGTGGATTCTTTACGAGTTCGTAGAGGTGGGTGCTGGGATGGCCTTCCAATTGGGTGTCAAGTTGCAAAGCGTCATTCATACAATTTTATGGGGAAGTATGATTTTATAGGCTTGCGTTTATCCCTAACAGCCAATGCTGAATAGACGAAAAACTTATCTATATGTATGCACAAATATGGTCGGCACAAAGATTTATTTAGTGTAATTTAGTTTTAAATAAACACAATCTTATTATAAATACAATTTCTTACTATGAAAAAGTATGATATTTTTATTAGTTATCGTCGTAGTTCTTATGAAACGGCTAACTTGATTGCAACTCGATTGAAGAGTGCTGGGTATAGTGTATTCTTTGATATGGAGTCACTCCGTTCAGGTAAATTCAACGAACAACTGTTTGAGGTGATTGACAACTGCAAAGACTTTGTTGTGGTATTGCCGCCTAATGCTTTGGATAGGTGTGTGAACGAGGACGATTGGGTGAGATTAGAAGTGTGTCGGGCAATGTCTCAAAAGAAGAACATTGTGCCTGTGATGCTTAACGGCTTTGTATGGCCTAGTCCTATGCCAGAGGGAATGGAGGAATTATCTGACTATCAATCTTTGACTGCTAGTTCTACTGAATATTTTGATATGGCAATGGAACGTTTGCAGAAAAAGTATCTGCAAAGTAAGAGTCACCTTTTCTTGCGTAAATGGGTGAAATATTCGGCTGCTGTATTAGTCTCCCTCTTTGCTGTCTTGGCTATTCTGTGGGGTGTGTTTTATTATATGTCATTTGATGTTTGTGAGAAATATGCTACAGCTTTAGCTAATGATGTAAGTGCTGTTCATGCCTTGGCTGAAGAAGATGCGAGATTGGAAAAGGAATGGCAAGTATTTTGCCGTGAGTTGGAACATGAAACTAATGAAGAAAGGATCGCAGATTTGCAGTCGGATATGTCTGAGTGTGTCGATATGATAGAGAAGAATATAAAATTAGCTTGGACTGTAGATTCCGTTGAAATGCAGATTAGTGCTTATGAAGAATTTTTGTTGTCACTTCACGGGATAAATACAGAGGAAATGAAAGTTTTGCCAGTATTTGCCAGTATGTACTTCAAAGACTATATTGATCAGCTATCAATAGTTCGTTTAGCGATTAGTGATCCATGTACAATTAATTTGGAATATACGTCTACTCTTTTTCAAGTTTTTCAACATGACATAAATTGTTACTATGCTTCAGTGTTGGGTGAATTTGCAACATTCCCTGCGAAAAGCTTGGAGTCAGTAAAATCAATGAAAATGCTTTGGTCTCATTTCCCTAATAATTTTGTTGAGAATGCGAGTCCTGAGTATTATGAAAACATTGTTATGACAGAAAGTCAAAAGGCAGAAGATTTGATGAGCAGACATAGAACAATGCTAAATGTGGCAAATGCACAATTAGAAGATATGCAGAAAGAATTGGATAAATTAGAACAACAGGCAGACGTACTAGAAGAAGGTTTGCAATAAAAACAATTTAAGTGAGATTATAAATCAAGACCTTTTTGGAACTTAGCCAAGGCTATTTAAAAGAGGTCTTGATTTTTATTTTATTAGTCTGCTGAACTATATTATTGGGAGTGATATGGCTATTTTGCGTGTAATAACTAGTTAATCAGGTGATTGGTGTTGTTGTGTGGCTATAATGAAGCAAAATATTAAAAGATTTAAGAATTTTTAGTAAGTGTTAAAATGAAAATATAAGAAAACCTAAGCTTTTTTGAATGCGGATTAGACTTGGTGGACAAAAGTTAAGGGGGTATTTCAACAAACCTTGGGGAAATTTCAACAATGTCTTGGGGTGTTTTTACAAGGTCTAAGGGATTTTTAAGAAATCCTTGGCTTGTTTTTAGCATAAATGGGCATATAAAAAGAGCGGAGAAACGTGTGTGGCGTTTCTCCGCTCTGCTTGATGCAAAGATACAACAAAAATTGCTAATTTCCAAATTGTAGTTTTTTGAACTAGTCAAATATATACGATAGTTGATAAAATCGCAACTTAGTATTTGGCCTATTCTCTCGTTCTAAACTTTTTTATTGGTAAGTATGGTATTATTTTGCTAAAACTCGCCTTAATATTTTACTTCTTCGTATTTTTGCAGTATGAATAGGTGGAATCGTTGGACTTTACTGGTGTTTTGGCTGTTGGGCATTTGCGCTTTTGCTCAGCAGATGAGGGTGTGTGACCCCGAGGTGAAGTCTGTGCGGATGATGAAGGATGGCGCTGCCTGTGACTTTCCAGTGATTCCACTTGATGGTCGCAAGGTGATAGAGGTGTCCTTTGATGATTTGCGGCATGACTATCGCGAATTTTACTATCATATAGAGCATGTGTCGGCAGAGTTTGAACCCTCGGACGGTATTTTCGAAAGCGATTACGTACGTGCTGCAGATGATAGATTGCCTCTGTTGCAATATGAACCAAGTATGAGTACTTCGGTGCTCTATAATCACTATTCGTTTCAGATACCTAATGCCGAGATGCGACCTTTGATTTCGGGTAATTATAAACTGGTGGTGAATGTGGAGAATGAGGATGGCGAAGAAGAGGTCGCTTTTGAAACCTATTTTGCAGTGACTGAACAAAGTGCACCAATTATATTGAACGCTACGACTAACACCGAAATTGATCATAATGACAGGCATCAGCAAGTGGAGCTTGAAGTCGAAACAGGGGCTTTCAATCTGCATCGCCCCGAGGAGGAAATCTTGATTCGCGCTAGGCAGAATGGCAGATGGATTGACGAGGTCTTTGGCGTGCGCCCCACTGCGCAGATGGGTACTCGGTTGTTGTGGCAGCATAGTCGAGATTTGATATTTCCAGCCGGCAATGAATTTCGCCGTTTCGAACAGTTCAGCGTGCGCTACCCTGGTCTGAAAGTTGATAGAGTGGGGTATGAGGCGCCTTATTACTATACGACTTTGATGAGTGACAGGGTGAGACGTAATTATCTTTATCAAGAGGATCAGAATGGTGTGTGGGTGGTGAGAAGTGAGTATGGTGGTGATGCTGATACGGAGGCAGATTATATGTGGACCAGGTTTACTTTGGAATCGCCTCTGTTGCAGGGGATTGAAGTCTATATTGATGGCATATGGACTGGTCATCAGTTGGTAGACGAGTATCGTATGACCTACAATCAAGCAGAGGGTTGCTACGAAGCAGTTGTCCTTTTGAAGCAGGGGTACTATTCCTATCAGTATATAGCTGTCCCCATGCGTGCTTCAGCAAAGCGAATTTCTCTGACAGCCCCTATCGAAGGAGATTTCTACCAAACGGAAAATAGATATGATGTATATGTTTACCTAAGGGAACGCGGTGCGAGATATGACAGATTGGTGGGATGGCGCATGGGTAAGATTAACGCAAAATAATAGGAGAAAACAATGAAAATTGTATATTTGGATTGTCGCACAGTGAATCCCGGCGATTTGAACTGGGATGGACTTGATCAGTTGGGAGAGTGGAAGTGCTATGAACGTACTGCTCCCGAGGATGTGGTGAGTCGTATTGGCGATGCAGAAGTCGTTATTACCAACAAGGTGAGAATGGATGAAAGTATCTTTAGCCAATGTCCAAATTTGAAGTTGATTTGTGTCTCTGCCACAG
>JAEIGA010004297.1_pt1 | contig 22053 bp, 18 predicted proteins | sample 9270691 | NCBI WGS metagenome assembly JAEIGA01 (sample SAMN17057246, study PRJNA624740) | gut metagenome | biome: biome; isolation source: fecal sample | host: Bos grunniens | place: China: Xizang | collected 2019 | reverse complement strand
GGTTTGAAACGGCTCATTTCAAGATATGAACCACCTCTGTTGAAGTAACGGTCTGCAATAGCGAATGTAAGGTCCTCAGTACGAGCGTTCTTGCTGAAAAGTCCAGAATAACCGCCGTGAAGGCCGATCACTCTGAAGTTCTTTGTAAGGAATGTCTTAGCGACACTCATTGAAACTGAGTTCATTCCCGGTGCCGGACCGCCACCGCAAAGGATGATAACTGCGTCTTTCATCTTTTTACTAAATTTTAAAGTTATACTTAAATATTAAAGTTTTCCATTTTCACAGGGTGGCACTTCTTTCAGGAAGATGAAAGATGTCCAACCCCCGACACTGGCGTGTCTGCCCCCTAAGGGGCATTTCGGCCCTGCTCGGGCCGGTCGGCAAAGCCGACTGTATCATAGTTACAATACCACCGGTATATCGTGGCAAATTTATCAATTTCTGATGTAAATCACAAGAAAATATATCAGGACTCGCAAGAGAAGGTCTTCTTATTGCACCAATCAAAAGAATTTAGTATTTTTGTAAGTTAATTGTATTATGGAAAAGGCACAGGCATACATAAGGATTCAGGAGCTTAAGGACATCATCAATGAAGCTAACAGGAGGTACTATGTGGAAAACTCTCCTGTACTCTCTGACTATGAATTCGATATGCTCCTTAAAGAGCTGGAGGCCCTTGAAAAAGAGCATCCGGAGTTAAGGACAGACGACTCCCCTACCCAGAAAGTCGGAAGCGATTTGAAAACCAGCCCTGCGAAAGTTTCGGGAAAGGAATTCGAACAGTTCCCGCACAGATATCCTATGCTTTCCTTGGGTAATACCTACGACATTACCGAAGTGCAGGCATTTGCAGACAGAGCGTCCAAAGGCATCGGAAATGCATTCACATATAGCTGCGAGCTGAAATTCGACGGAACAGCCATCTGCCTTACATACCGCAACGGAAAGCTCGTCCGTGCATTGACGCGCGGCGACGGAACCATAGGTGACGATGTCACAGCCAATGTCAGAAATATCTCCAATATTCCTCAGGAGCTTAAAACTCCGGCAGGATTCTTCCCGACCCTTCTTCAGCCGAAACCTTGGCCGGAGGAATTTGAAATCCGCGGCGAAATCTATATGCCTTGGCCTGCGTTCGACAGACTGAACGAGCAGAGAATCAAAGATGAAGAAGCACCGTTCGCAAATCCGCGAAATGCAGCATCCGGATCTCTGAAACTTATTGACAGCAGGATGGTGGCAGAACGAGGTCTTGAATGTACTCTGTATCATATTCTTGGTGAAGACCTGCCGTTCCAGACACACGATCAGGCTCTTAAAGCGGCTCAAAGCTGGGGCCTTCCGGTTTCGGACAAAAGAAAGATCTGTAAGACAATCGAAGAAATAGAAGACTTTATAAATCATTGGGACTCAGAACGCAAAACACTTCTGTTTGCAACTGACGGCATAGTCATAAAGATAAATGAACTCCCGTATCAGGAGGAATTGGGCTACACAGCAAAATTCCCGAGATGGGCTGTTGCTTATAAGTTCAAGGCCGAGCAGGCTTTGACCAGACTTCTGAGCATAGACTATCAGGTCGGAAGGACAGGAGCAGTTACTCCGGTAGCTAATCTTGAGCCTGTGCAACTAAGCGGAACGGTAGTGAAGAGGGCGTCACTTCACAATGCAGACCAGATGCAGCAGCTTGACATCCATATCGGAGATTATGTGTATGTGGAAAAAGGCGGTGAAATCATTCCGAAGATTACAGCTGTAGAACTGAGTAAGCGAGGAACTGACGTAATCTTACCGCACTTCCCTGAAACCTGTCCTGACTGCGGCACCAAGCTGATCAGGGACGATCGGGAAGCCAAGTCATTCTGCCCGAATCAGATAAGCTGCCCGACACAGATCAAGGGAAGACTGGTACACTTCCTTAGCAGAAAGGCGATGAACGTAATTGCAGGAGATGCGACCGTAGATCAGCTTTACAATAAGGCCCTTGTCTGGAATGTCGCTGATTTCTATGAACTTACCAAAGAACATCTGCTTACTCTTGAGGGATGGAAGGAACGTTCTGCGGAGCGTTTCCTCAAGAGTCTTGACGATTCTCGCAAAGTTCCGTTTGAAAGAGTGCTCTACGCTCTGGGAATCCGTTATGTAGGCGAGACGACTGCCAAATCCTTGGCTAAGCATTTCGGCAGCATTGATTCTTTGGCCAAGGCTTCGATCGAGGAACTTCTGGCAACTGATGACATCGGAGAGGTGATTGCCGAAAGTGTATATGAATTCTTACGTGAAGATTCCAATATTGACACTATAGAAAGACTGAAAGCAGCAGGTCTTAAATTCGAAGCTGATGCAACCCAGCAGAAATTATCTGGGAAATTGGATGGAAAGACTATAGTAATAAGTGGTAACTTCAGTGTTTCACGCGATGATATGAAGTCACTTATCGTTGCACACGGAGGAAAGAGCAGTGGTTCGATAAGCAGTAAGACCACATACCTTCTGGCAGGAGAAAAACCGGGACCGGAGAAGATAAAGAAGGCAGAATCTCTTGGCGTGGAAATAATTGATGAACAGAAATTCAGAGAAATGATAGAAATATGAAAGCAGGTGACATCTTTACATTAAAGCACATAGTTTCAGAAAATGAGACTGCTGAAATCCTCGGATCCGGAGGACTTCCTGTATATTCGACACCATCGATGATATGCCTGATGGAACTTACAGCATACAGAATGGCTGAATGCGAAGGGCATCAGACTGTCGGCACAAAGGTCAACATCTCACACCTGAGGGCCTGCAGACCTGGTACCGAACTGAAGGCTACAGCTGAAATCCTGGAATTTGAAGGACGCAGAATAGAATATTCAGTAAAGGTAGAGGATAGCGAGGGTCTTATCGGTGAGGGTACACACCAAAGATATATTATTGACCCGGTGAGATTTATGTCAAAGATCAAATAATTATGGGATTAAAGCGCAAAACCCGTCGTCTGAAAGATTTTTTCAGAAATGACATATGGACTTTGGAATTGGAAGAATTATCCAAGGCCAGGGCGCGCTTTATCAAATATATGAAGGTTATGATGATTACCATCAAGACCTTCTCCAGCGAAAAGATCGGTTTTCAGGCAGTCGCCTTGAGTTTTTTCAGTACGATGTCTGTAGTACCTTTCGTCGCTGTGGTCTTTGCCGTTACTGGTGGACTTGGACTGGCAGACAAACTTACGCAGCTGCTATATGAATATTTCAACAACAGCCAGCAGATAATCGATACCATTCTCGGTTTTGCCCAGAATATAATAAGCACGGCCCAAAGCAGTGCGATGGGATTGGTTTCCGCTCTGCTCTTCGTATGGATCGTCATCTGGATGATGATGAGCGTGGAGAAGGTATTCAATAATGTATGGAAGGTACAGAAATCGCGCAAGCTTTTCAAGAGATTGCCTGTTACGATGGCAATGCTTCTGGTATCCCCTTTCATAGTATTGGTATTCTTCGGAGGATCGGTTGTGTATTCACACGCATTGAATTATCTGGGACTTGATGTAGAGTCATTCTCTGTTTTCAAGACCATACTCGGATGGGGCCTGTTCGGTACAGTAGCCACATTGACATTCTCTGCGATGTACAAGTTCATTCCGAATGCATCAGTAGATTATCCTAACGCTCTCAGGGCTGCGATATTTTCAGGTATTGCATTCACTATTATGCAATATGTTTATCTGGAAACTCAGGTAATGGTGACCAGGCTTAACGGTATATATGGTGCTTTTGCCGCTGTACCGCTTTTTATGATATGGATCAATGTAGGATGGTTCATAATCCTCATCGGAGCAGAACTGTCCTATGCATTTCAACACGTTGACAACTATAATATAGAGGATTGATAATGGGATCATTTTCAGAATTCACACAGCAGGACTACGAAGTCATTGCAAGAGATTATGCCGACCTTAAGGAAGCGGCACGTAAAAGATGTGCTGACCCGGCGGAGCTGGAGGTGATCCAGAAGGCTTTTGAATTTGCAAATGAAGCTCACAAGGGCGTCAGAAGACGTTCTGGAGAGCCATACATACTTCATCCGATCGCAGTAGCAAAGATTGTAGTAAGCAATATCGGTCTGGGATATAAGTCAATCGTTGCCGCCCTTCTGCACGATGTCGTGGAAGATACTCATTATACCGTGGAAAACCTTAAAAGCCTCTTCGGCGAGAAGGTTGCAACCCTCGTGGATGGTCTGACAAAGATCAAGACTGTTCTGGACAATGAGAACAAGGCAGAGCAGAAGAGCATACAGGCAGAGAATTTCAAACGGATCCTTCTGACGCTCAATGACGATGTCCGGGTAGTCCTTATCAAGCTCGCAGACCGTCTTCACAACTGCCGCACCATCGAATTTATGCCTGAGCATAAGAGGGACAAGATTCTGAGCGAGACGATGTTCGTATTCATCCCGTTGGCCCACAGACTCGGTCTTTATGGAGTGAAGTCGGAAATGGAAGATATATGGCTAAGGTACAAAGAGCCTGAGGCTTTCCACGACATCACCAGCAAGATCAACCGTAATGTAATAGATAAAGACAAGGAAATCAATGATTTCATTGCACCGATTGACATTGCTTTGAAGGCAGCAGGCTTCAGATTCGAGATCAAGAAGCGCGTGAAGACTCCGTATTCCATCTGGAACAAGATGAACAATAAGGGTGTCGAATTCGAGCAGATTTACGATCTGTATGCTGTCAGGATCATTTTTGATTCGGAAAATGAGGCAGGTGAGACTGAAAGAGACCAATGTTACCATATATTCTCCATTATTACAAGTCTTTACAGATATAAGGCTGACAGGGTCAGGGACTGGGTCAATTATCCTAAGAACAACGGATATGAAGCACTGCATTGTACCCTGATGAGCCACACTGGTATATGGATCGAGGTGCAGATCCGTTCTCAAAGAATGAACGAGATCGCGGAAAAAGGTATTGCAGCACATTGGGCATACAAAAAGGACGGATTTGCTGAAGGCAATGAAAGCGAAATGGATAAATGGATTTCCAAAATCAAGGAGATTCTTGTAAATCCGGATGTCAATGCTCTTGACCTTCTCGATATGATCCACAACGACCTGATAAAGTCGGATATATTCGTATTCACTCCTAAGGGTGACACAAGAAGTATCGAAAAGGGAGCTACGGCTCTTGACTTTGCCTATCAGATTCATTCACAGATCGGCAACAAAGCGATCGCAGCCAAGATAAATTACCGACTGATGCCGCTTTCTTATGTACTGAAGACAGGTGACCAGGTAGAGATCATTACGGCAGAAAATGAAAATCCGAAACACGAGTGGCTTGACTTTGTAAAGACATCAAAAGCAAGGAAATTCATCCTTGACAGTCTGAAGAGCCAGCGACAGACCATAATCAATCTGGGACGCACAATGCTTGTCGAAAAGCTGCAATCCATCGGCAAGACATTGAACGACAAGATTATAAGGTCTCTTATGGAAGAGTTCGAGGTATTCGACACAAAACCGGAAGAGCTTTACTTCAAGATTGGAAGCGGCCTAGTAAGCCTTGATGGTCTCGACGAGAAACTGAAAAAATATCAAGGAATCAACAAAGAATCATATTTTGTGATATCCAGCTCCAACGAAAAGCAGAAGTATGTACTCGCATCCTGCTGCACACCGATCAGAGGGGAAAATGTAATCGGCTTCAAGGCATCGGACGGCACAATCACGGTGCACACGCGTACCTGTCCTAACGCAAACAGCCTTGCCGCCAAATTCGGAGATAAGATACTGACGGTAAAATGGGCTGACAAAGAGAATTCCGGAAACCATTACCTGGCCAGGATTTTCCTTAAAGGTACTGACAGGATGGGAATGATCAATGATATAACCAAAGTTACTTCGAAGGTAATGGGCGTCAATATCAGAAGATTCAATATCGGAACAGAGGACGGCATATTTGACGGATTCATTGACCTGTATGTCAACGATATGGAAAATCTGGAGAATCTTATAAAGAGACTTCAGAAGATAAAAGGAATAGAAAGCGTGAGCAGAAAGGAGTTATAATCAAGATTATGAAAAAGATACTATCATATTTATGGCCGGCAGTACCGGTTGCGATCATCCTGGGAACGATGATCTTTTCGCATTCCTGCGCAAATACGACTACTCCACCGAGCGGAGGACCTAAGGATACGATTCCTCCTGTGATTACAGAGATATATCCAGCACTGAGTGCTGTCAATATTCCTGTCTCCAAGACTAAACTTGTGCTTGGGTTCAATGAATATGTGACAGTAAAGGATGCCAAGAGTCTCTTCCTCTCCCCTCCTCTGGAGAAAGCTCCTAAATATAAACTCAAAGGAAAGAGTGTGGTGATCAGTTTCGAAGGTGATCTGGACTCAAACCGTACCTATACTCTCGATGTTACCAATGCTATCGCAGACAATAATGAGGGCAATATGTTTCCTGGCTACACTCTGGTATTCTCTACCGGCTCGAGGATTGACTCGATGGTCGTTACCGGTGTAGTGCAGGACTGCAACAACCTCCAGCCTCTAAAAGGCGCTACCGTAATGCTCTACAAGGATCAGGCTGACTCTGCAATATTCCTTAAACGTCCGGATGCAGCAGTAAAGACAGACGACTGGGGCTTCTTCTGCCTGAGAAACATCCAGGATACCGTATATAGACTTTATGCTGTCATTGACGAGAATAACAACAACAAGTATGACCCTGATGCTGAAAAAGTTGCATTTATCGACACTGTCATCAGACCTGTAATGATGGTCAGCGACAGTCTGCCGGAATTATTGAAATATGAAATGACAGATACTGTCAATTGTCTGGCAAGGAAGCAGGAATATGAACTGAACATTTTCCGCGAGAAGCCAAGCCAGCAGATGATCGTAAACAAGGAACGTGTAGGAGACAGAACAGCGTACATTACCTTTATGGCTCCATACGCACAGGTAGATTCAGTCTGGATCAAGGGAGTGCCAGCCAAAAATCTGATCACCCAGTTCAATATCCTTCAGGACAGTCTCGAGATCTGGGTTAACGATCCTAAGGAACAGCCGGATACATTCTATCTGAATGTAAACTATATGAAGACAGACACACTCGGAATGCTGAACAGTTTCACAGAAGAAATAAAGCTGGTAAATCCGAACAGAAAAATCCTGGGCAAGAGTTCCAGAAAGGACATAAAGCACGAAGACACTACTGCTGTCGTGACTGTTGAAGCAAAACCGGAAACTGTAGAACAGTACGGATTCGTATTTGAGTTCAAGTATCCTGTAGTCGAAACTGCATTTGATTCTCTTACGTTCAGATACCTGAATCCGAAACAGGAGGAAAGCATCGGCACATACACTGTGGAACAGGACAGTCTGAATATAAGAAAATATATCGTGCGTCCTAAGGAAAAAATGCTCCCAGGATATGAATACTTCCTTAAGATTCCACATCGTAAATTCAAGGATATCAATGGATTCTACAATGACAGTACAGAAGTGAAGGTTACGCTGCCGAATGATGACAAGCTCAGCACAATGAATCTCGTTCTGACTAATGTCAACAACAAGTACATTGTAGACCTTCTCAACGAAAAGAGAAACAGCGTGCTCAGATCATATATAATCGACAGTGACCAGACACTTGTATTCCCTTACCTGAAAGCGGGTAAATATTCTATCAGAATCACAGAAGACCTTAACCGCAACGGCATCGTAGACACTGGTATACTTCTGGAACACAAACAGCCGGAAAAAGTCAGGTTCTATAAGCTTGAGGACGGAACCTTCCTTATTGATATACCGGAAATGATGGAAATCGAACAGAACATTGACATTATAGAAATGTTCAAATAATCGGAGTTATGAAAAATATTTTTACAATAATACTCACGCTGCTTATCTGCACCACACTATCTGCCGTACCGTTGGATAAGGATCGAAAAGAACGTAAACCAAAGAAGAAGGCCGGCAAACTGGAGATGCTTCAGAAGGAGCTGATAAGAGGTGCGGACACTCTGACTGATGAATTTCTTGATACCGTCGTTGTCAAGAAAGCCCTTGTGGTGAATGATTATTCGCTTATCGGAATTCAGTACGGAGCAGGTCTGAGCAATGTTATGTGGAACCCCCGACAGGAGCAGAAGATGGTCTTTTCTCCTGTAAACGTAGGATTCACATACACAAAATACGGTCAGATGTTTGCGATGCCTTTTTTCGCATTCAAAGGTGGCGTATTCTTTACTAAAGAGGGCTACGAATTCGAATATAATGAAGAATATGACTACACCTATAAGATAGAAGGTGCAGAGAAAGCCATTATGGATGTCGTGGAAGTGCCTCTTCTTTTCCAGTTTCATTACGACACCTGGAATTTCAAATTTCTTGCTGAAATCGGCTGCTATGGAGGATACAGGATCGGCATACAACGTTTTCCAGGAAAGACAGGATATGTAAATCCCGATCTTGAGCACAATTTCAAGGACACCGACAACAGATTTGACTATGGAATCAAAGGAGGAGCCGGATTTGCTCTGGTATTCGATCCGTTCGAAATCCACATTATGGCACATTATAAACATTCGTTTTCGTCCCTCTACGAACCGGATCATTACAGTCAATACTACTACAGATTCGCATATCCATCTAATATAGTAGTCTCGGCGGGAGTATTTTTCCAACTCAGCAAGAGAACGGGAAAGACAAAGGCCGAACTTAAGAAACAAGCAAAATCAATGGTTTATGGAGACAATCTCGGTCAAGGTAGGTAATATATATATTGGAGGCACGCACCCGATAGTCGTTCAGACTATGTGCAACACCCACACCTCGGATGTTCAGGCATCAGTAGATCAGTGCAGGAAGCTTGCAGCAGCTGGAGCTCAGATCATAAGACTCACTGTCCCATCATTGGCACAGGTAGAGAATCTGAAGGAGATCAGGAATATCCTGCGTGCAGAGGGTATTGATACACCGCTCGTTGCAGACGTGCACTTCTCCTCGGAAATTGCGATTGCAGCTGCGTCAGTAGTAGAGAAAGTCAGAATCAATCCAGGAAACTTCCATAAAGATCACGATAAGGCCCGAGAACAATTCGCACGTCTGGTAGAAGTCTGCAAAGCAAACGGAACCGCCATCAGAATCGGTCTGAACCACGGTTCACTTGGCGAACGCATCACCAATCTTTATGGCAATACCCCACTGGCAATGAAAGAAGCCGTTAAAGAGTGGCTGGATATGTGCGTAGAAAATGATTTTTACAATGTCGTAGTATCTCTGAAAGCATCTAACACTTTTGTTATGGTAGAGGCTTATCGTCTGCTGGCCAAGCAGATGCAGGAAGATGGCATTGTTTTCCCTCTTCATCTTGGAGTTACTGAAGCAGGTAATGGGGACAGCGGCAGAATCAAGTCCGCAGTGGGTATTTCAGCACTTCTCTCTGAAGGGATCGGCAATACCATAAGAGTCTCACTGACTGAAGATCCTGTCAATGAGATCCCTGTAGCGAAATATCTGGCAGACAGATATGACCATCTGCTGCATTCTACAATGAGTTCTCTTACACTTGACGGTAAGAAAGCAGTTGCCTCATACAGCGCATCTTCAAGAGAAAGACTTATCCTTGACTTCGCCTGCGATTTCGGAAAACGTCTTCTTGACAAGGAACTCGACGAAGTAGTGCTTGCAGATTGTGAAGAAGGAGAATATCTGGCTGATGAACTTATGCAGGCAGCAAGACGCCGTTTCTATAGACCGGAATATATTGCCTGCCCCGGATGCGGACGTACAATGTATAATCTGGAAGGCACATTTGAAGAAGTGAAGCGTCGTACAGCTCATCTGAAAGGAATGGTGATAGCTGTTATGGGATGTATAGTCAATGGCCCTGGTGAAATGGCTGACGCTGACTGGGGATATGTAGGAGAAGGCAACGGTAAGGTATCCATTTATAAAGGTAAAGAGCCTGTCTTGCGACACGTGCCGGAAGATGAAGCGATCGACAGACTTCTGGAACTGATAGAAAACAAGTAAAATAAAAGGCAGATGTCATCAGTCATCTGCCTTAATTATCTCTTTCTGAGCCTTTTCCCACTGGTCCTTGGCATATTCCTGCATATCGACCACTTCATCCTTTTCATCTACAATCTCCTGTCCGAGCATTGTCTCTATGACATCTTCCATTGTCACGATTCCTCTAAGCGAACCGTATTCATCAAGGATTGCTGAGATATGTTCCTTCTTTTCCAGAAGCTTTTCCCATATGTCTGCGACCGTATCCTCTTCTTCAAATGTCATAATCGGACGGATAATATCATTCAGAGGAGCGGAGAAATTATCTTCAGCCATTTTCTCAAGGACTTCAGAGCGAAGAACATATCCGACTACATATTCATCATTTTCCTCATCGTAAACCAGAATACGTGAATGCGTATTGTCACTGTCATAGAATTCCTTGATGGTCATACTGCCTGGTACCATTTCCACGACCACACTCGGAGTCATAATCTCGTGAGCAGTGACCTCGTCAAGTTTCAGCAGATTCTGGATCATCTTCTTTTCCTCAGTCTCGATCACCTCTTCTTCGGTCGCCACACTCACCATTGCTGAGATATCTTCTCTGCTGACACTTACCTGATTGGACTTTGATGATATAAGCTTCTGCATTTTCTCAAGCACCCAGACCAATGGGAATGTAATGAATATCATCGCATTGATGATCACAGAGGCAGAAAGAGCCAGCGAGCGCCAATAACTGGTACCGATGGTCTTAGGAATGATTTCAGAAAGAATAAGTATAGCCAAGGTAAAGATCGTCGAGAATATACCCACGACTGCATCACCATAAACTTCATATACAAGAGAACCGACAATAGATGCACCTACAGTATTGGCTATTGTATTCAAGCAAAGGATTGCTGATATCGGTCTGTCGGGATTCTGTTTAAGTCTTTTGAGCCTTGCCGCTCCTTTCACCCCTTGCTCTTCCAGACCTGTTATATAAGACAATGGCGTGGAAAGAAGGGTGGCTTCAAGCATTGAGCAGAGTGCTGATAACAGCACAGAGATCAACATTATTATATATATCAATTGTTCCGCCATAACTCTATTTATGAAGATCCGCTATCACTGTCTCACAAGCCCTGACGTGATCTCCCAGCTTAACCTTGATTTCTGCATCAAGAGGGAAAAACATATCGATTCTGGATCCGAACTTGATCACACCGCACTGGTCACCTTTGACTTCTGCGTTTCCAGGCTGAGCATATGTTACGATTCTTCTGGCAAAAGTGCCGGCAATCTGCTTGAAGAATACATCTCCGTAAGGACTGCTTATCGCTACAGAAGAATGTTCATTCAGTTCCGATGCCTTTGGCAGGAATGCAAGCATATATTTACCAGGATGATACTTATAATATGATACTTCTCCTGTAACAGGCCAATAATTGACGTGAACATTGAAGAAATCCATATAGATGGACACCTGAAGGCACTCGCCCTTTACATATTCTTCCTCATATACCTTTTCTATGATGACGATCTTTCCGTCAGCGACGGAAGTAACCACATTATCTCCCGGTACCGTTGTACGAGATGGTACTCTGAAGAAAAAGAGTGAGAATCCCATAAGGGTAACAGGAATTATGCTCAATAGGTATGAGACAATCGGAATAGGAATAAAGCGCATCATCAGATAGGTTAATGGTGCGCAGATTATCCAAATAAAAAATATTGTACTATAACAGTCTTTCTGTATTATCATAACGGGTGCAAAAGTAGCTAAAAAAAGGCAATCAACCAAAAGTACTTGCTATATCAAAGTACATTCATAACGACCAGATAGATAATACCGATAGGAATAGCTATCAATGCACTGTCAAACCTGTCAAGAAGTCCTCCGTGACCAGGAATGATTGTACCCGAATCCTTTACATCATAATGCCTTTTCCACTGAGATTCTATAAGGTCACCGTAAACTCCTGTCACAGACAGCAGCAAAGCCAGAGATATGCAGTGGATAAGATCAAAACAGAAAATATTGAAATAATGAAGGGCAACAGATACACCGACTGCGGTCAGGAGGCCACCCCAGAATCCTATCCAGGATTTCTTAGGTGAAATGGATGGAAAGAGTTTCTTTCCATATTTCTGTCCCAGGGTGATTCCGAAAATATAGGCTCCGACATCAGTTCCCCAGATTATCGCAAAAAAACAGAGCAAGAGAATTCCGTCGAATTCTCCTTCTGCATTGAATACGGCAAAGTTCAGGACCGACCAAGGCACAGCGATATAAAGAAGCGCAGCATACAGGTTCGAGAATTTGTCGAAACGGCTTTTATCCTTGACATACAATGAGTTGATCATCAGAATGAAAACCGGTATGAATGCAAGGATTACAAGTCTGCCGGGAAATTCAAACCCTTTGTAGAGATAAGTCAATGTAAAAAGAGTGGCTCCCGCAAGGATCGAAAGGATCTGCGAGAACCAGTAATTCTTTCCACAGGTCATCTTCAGAAACTCACCCATCATTATGACAAGCGACAGAAGCATAACTGTTCCGAAAACATATTTGTTGGTGAGGAGCGCAGCAAGCATTATCACTAAGAATCCTGCACCTGATATAGTTCTTTTTATAAAATTATTCATAAGCCATTAAGTTAGAGTGCAGGGGAACTACTCCTGTCCCACCTGCGTAGCGATCTCTTCAGGATCCTTCGGGAGTTCTTCACCGGACTTTGCGCCGGCTCTAGGTCCGAAGATTCTTTCCAGATCATCTGCAAAGATAACTTCTTTCTCCAATAATAGCTCAGCTAACTGGGTAAATCCATCAAAATTATCTTTAAGAATACGCTCGGTACGATCGTGAATCATAACTATAAGGTCCTTTACTTCCTTATCGATAAGTTCTGCAGTCTTCTCACTGTATGGCTTGGTCAGGTCATATCCACGAGCTCCAGTAGAATCAAAGAACGAAATTGTTCCTACCTTTTCGCTCATACCATAATAGCTTACCATTCCGTATGCCATCTTGGTAAGACGCTCCAGATCGTTCAAAGCTCCTGTTGACGGTTGTCCGTTGATGATTTCCTCAGCTACTCGTCCTGCGACAAGGGAACACATCTCATCGAGCATCTGGTCTCTCGTTACCAGCTGACGCTCTTCCGGAAGATACCAGGCAGCACCAAGTGCCTGTCCACGCGGCACGATTGTAACCTTGAAAAGAGGGTTTGCATTTGGAAGCAGCCAGCTTACCGTAGCGTGTCCAGCCTCGTGGTGTGCGATAGACCTCTTTTCCTGAGGAGTGATGATCTTAGACTTTCTTTCCAGACCTCCGACGATTCTGTCCACAGCATCAAGGAAGTCCTGCTTATCTATTGCAGACTTATCCTTTCTCGCAGCAGTAAGAGCAGCTTCATTACAAACATTGGCGATATCTGCTCCTGAGAATCCCGGAGTATGCTTTGCCAGGAATTCAAGGTCAAAATCCTCGGCAAGTTTCAGTCCTCTGAGATGAACTGTGAATATTTCTTCTCTTTCCTTCAGATCAGGAAGATCCACGTGTATCTGTCGGTCAAATCGTCCGGCACGCATCAGCGCCTTATCAAGGATATCTGCTCTGTTGGTTGCGGCAAGTATGATCACTCCAGAATTAGAACCGAAGCCATCCATTTCCGTAAGAAGCTGATTCAAAGTATTTTCTCGCTCGTCATTGGAAGAAAAGCCTGCATTCTTACTTCTCGCACGACCCACGGCATCGATCTCATCTATGAAGACGATGCAAGGGGACTTCTCCTTTGCCTGACGGAAGAGGTCACGTACACGTGAAGCACCTACGCCGACAAACATTTCCACGAAATCTGATCCGGAAATGGAGAAGAAAGGGACATCTGCCTCTCCAGCTACCGCTTTGGCAAGAAGAGTCTTACCTGTACCAGGAGGGCCTACAAGAAGGGCACCCTTAGGAATCTTTCCACCGAGAGCCGTATATTTTTTAGGATTCTTAAGGAAATCCACGATTTCCATCACCTCATCCTTAGCTCCATACAGACCGGCAACATCCTTGAATGTAACCTTTATGCTGTTTTTTTCTGCAAGCTTACCTGTAGCCTTGCCTACATTGAAAATTCCTCCCGGGCCTCCAGGACCGCCGCCTCCCATATTGCGGTTCATTCCTCTGAACATAAAGACCCACATCAGGATCAGAAGAACAGGGAAAATCAGCCACTCAAGTATTCCCCATATACTCTCGTGATTCTCGATGATCACCTTTACCTGCTGATCGGCCGGAAGCTGTTCATTGAGCTCTCCGAACATTTCCTCTGCATTGAAGCTTCCTGATACAAGGAAAATGAAATGCGGCGACTTATTCGGGACTTTACCTCCGAACTTGTCTGCATATTTCTCGACCTTGTCAGCCTTCATCGTCACACGTCCTTCGTACTCGTTACGTATAAAGACGACTTCCTTGATATCACCATCGAGCCATTGCTGTCTGACTTCAGCCCATTCCTCTTTCTGAGGATTGGCCGCGCCACCCTGATTGAAGAACATATATCCTATGCCAAAGAGCAGAAGGATATATATCCAGGATACATTAAAACGGATTCTCACAGGCTTTTTCCCGTGAGGTGCATTATTGTTTTCTGACATATTTTCTGTATTGATTAGTCTTCGTATGCTGTTCTCTCAGCATCAGCCCAAAGCTCTTCGAGACGATAGAACGCTCTGTAAGGTGTCTGGAATACGTGTACGACGATATCTCCGTAATCAAGTATCACCCAGAATGCATTCTCCTTACCCTGTGCACGTGCCACCTTTCTTTTGCACTTCTCTATCATTCTGTCCTCGATATTATCTGCAATTGCCACGACTGCAGGAGTAGAATCTGCATTACAAACTATGAAATGATCTGAAATTGCTGTTCCGATCGATCTGAGGTCAAGCGATACCACATCCTGTCCTTTCTTTTCAAGCATCGCATCTGCAATGACCTTAAGTTCTTTGTTTTCCATATATTGATTTAATTGTTAATTTTGCAAAATATCTTGCAAAGATAATCAAAATCCGCACCATTACAATGAAGGCTGACATTATATGGCTTGGTTCGACCGATTCGACAAATGAAGAGGCTAGAAGACGCATTTCTGACATTGACAATTTGTCAGTCCTGTCAGCATTGGAGCAGACATCCGGGCGCGGACAAAGAGGCAACACCTGGTCAAGCGCCCCGGGAGAAAACCTGACATTCAGCATTGTCCTGAAATTTTCCATACCGGGAAATATCCGGGAGATACTGCCGGCTGTAAAGGCATACGATCAATTCATCCTGACAGAGATCGCGTCTGTTTCTATGGTGGATTTTCTTTACAGACACGGTATCGATGCACAAATTAAATGGCCGAATGACATCTACATCGGCCGCAGGAAAATTTGCGGAATGCTGATAGAGAATGCCATCAGAGGGAATCATTTATCATCAAGCATTATCGGTATAGGTCTGAATATCAATCAAAGAAACTTTGATGTAAGCATTCCCAATCCCATATCAATGTCTCTTTGCAGACCAGAGGCGCATTTTGACATCCATCTGTGTCTGGAGGAATTTCTTGAAATATTCAAGGAGAATCTTTCCCGTTACCTTACATACAGAACAGAAAACGAGAGGAATGTAGCTTACAGGAATCTCAGACGTGAATACCTTTCAAATCTATGGCTTCTGGAAGAGCCTGCGTTATTTTATGACACAGAGTCTTCAAGAAAATTCCTGGGAATAATACGAGGTCTCTCCCCTGTGGGACATATTTTGATTGAAGATACCGAAAAAGACATTGTCCGGGAATTTGCCTTCAAGGAAATCGGTTACATTCTTTGATTCCAAGCAGAAATCCAGTAAAGCACGAACGATTCCCGCTTGCGAGAATCGTTCATAACTTACTAATAATCAAGTATCAATAAACCTCATTCCTTCATATCTGGAACAGGATTTTCTAAGATAATCTAACTTCTTAGCGAAGCGATCACATCTGCAGGATTATCAGATTTGAAAACCGCACTACCCGCAACAAGAATCTCAGCACCAGCCTCCACAAGCAAAGAAGCATTAGCCGGACACACTCCACCATCCACCTCGATCTTGACAGATAATTCCTGTCGGTCTATCTCTGCTTTAAGAGTACGGATCCTGTCATATGTATCTTCAATGAACTTCTGGCCTCCGAATCCTGCATATACAGACATCAGAATGATATAGTCACAAAGATGAAGGTATGGATAAAGGCTTTCCACAGGCATATCCGGATTGATCACCAGACCGGCCTTCATTCCAGCCTCACGTATGTGAAGAAGTGTCTGGGCTGGTTTATCGGTAGCATTAAGGTGAAAACTGATCATCGACACCCCGATTCTTGCAAATCTCTCGATATACTTTTCAGGCTGGACTATCATAAGATGTACATCCAACGGTTTCTGTGCTATACTGGCAATAGCCTCGACCACAGGAAAGCCATAAGATATGTTCGGCACGAATACTCCATCCATAATATCCAGATGAAAGAGATCGGCATTTTCATTTACAGTCTTCACATCCTTCTCGAGATGAAGGAAGTCAGCTGCAAGCATCGAAGGGGCAATCTTGACCATATAATACTACAAATCAATATATAAAACAAAAAGGTTAATTACTTGTAATTCTTTATGACATCTACGAGCAAGGCCACGAACTTATCCAGAGAGGCCAGGTCAAGGCGTTCTCCCGGAGCGTGTACTCCACGTAGGGTCGGACCGAATGAAACCATATCGAGGCCCGGGAATTTTTCAGTGAAAAGTCCACATTCAAGTCCTGCGTGGATTGCCTTTACCTTTGGTTCGACACCAAACAACTTCTTATATGAAGCGACACAGGCATCCCTTACAGGTGATTCAGCTGACGGAGCCCAACCCGGATATTCACCTTCGTGTTTTACGATAGCACCGGCAAGAACGAAGCAGGCCTCCATCTTGGCCGCAGCTGCACGGCGTGAGGCAGCCACACAGCTTCTTTGGCTGGAACCGATACGTATCACACCTGGTTGTGTCATTTTCACTGATGCAAGATTTGTAGAAGTTTCCACGAAATTCTCAATTTCCTGGCTCATTGAAAGGACTCCGTGAGGTGATGCACAAAGGGCAGTTACAAGATTCCAGGCAGTCATCTCGTCAATTGCTCTTGAGGCATTTCCCCGATATTCAGCATAACCCACCTTTATATCCTTTTCTATTGCGCCATACTCTTCAAGAACATCCGCAGCAAAATCTTCGAGACGTTCATTGATGATTTCAAGTGTATCCTCTTCAGCCGCTATGACAGCCTTCGCTTCACGCGCAATCGCATTACGTTTGTTTCCTCCGTCAATGGTAACAAGCTGCCAGTCAAGATCCAATATGCTGTAAAGGAAGCGTCCGAGAAGCTGAACAGAGTTCGCACGGCCTTTATTGATGTCATCACCGCTGTGACCTCCCATTGCATCCTTGACATATACTTCCTGAAGAATGAAATCTTCCTGCAGAGCTTCTTCCTTATAATTAAACTCCGCTGTTGTATCGATTCCTCCCGCACATCCGACGAAAATTTCTCCTTCATCCTCGGAATCAAGATTCAGGAGAACCTTTCCTGTAAAGAAGCCGGGCTGAAGAGCCATTGCACCGTCAAGCCCAGTTTCCTCAGAAGTAGTGAAAAGGCACTCGATCTTACCGCAAGGGATATCACTTGTCAAAAGTGCCATCTGAGCAGCCACACCAATACCGCAATCTGCTCCAAGAGTAGTATCTGGAGCAATCATCCAGCCATCCTTGATGATATATTTGATAGGATCCTTAGCAAAATCGTGTTCAACGCCTTCATTCTTTTCGCAGACCATATCGGAATGACTCTGCAAGACTATCACCGGAACATTTTCATATCCGGGAGCAGCCTCCTTGGTTATCAGCACGTTACCTGCCTCATCAGTCTTGCAGTCAAAGCCGTTCTTAGCTGCAAAGTCCTGAAGATAAGCGATAATATGCTCTTCGTGACCAGATTCACGTGGAATCTGAGTTATTTCCTTGAAATAGGAGAGTACTTTCTCTGAATTCATATCGTAATTAGTTTTTTACAAAGATAACATAAAAAAGAAAATCCACCCCTTTAAGGAGTGGACTTTTTCTATCTTCTGTTTGGAACAAGAATCTTTTCGATATCGTTCACATATTGCTTGAATGTCTTGTCTGTTGACATCAGGTCGCCGACGGTCGAGCAGGCGTGTAGCACTGTCGCGTGATCTTTTCCTCCAATCTCGGCACCGATCGTCGAAAGAGAGCAATTGATAAGATTACGCGAAAGATACATCGCAATCTGTCGGGCCTGAACAATCTGACGCTTTCTTGTCTTGGACAGAAGTGTATCAAGAGTGATATTGAAATAATCACATACAGCTTTCTGTACCTTGTCGATAGTGACTTCGTTCTGCTGTTCGCCGACTATCTTTTCTGTAATCTTCTCTGCAAGCTCTACTGTGATCTCCTTATGTGCAAGTGTCGCATTTGCTATCAGAGAAATCAAAGCACCCTCGAGTTCACGGAAATTCGACTTGATCCTTGTCGCAAGAAAATGAAGCACTTCATCACTGAGCTTCACACCTTCACGGAATGATCGGGCTTTAAGCATCTCAAGTCTTGTCGCAAAGTCAGGCTTCTGTAGCTCTACGGACAGTCCCCATTTCAGTCGTGAAAGAAGACGTTCCTCGAAAGTTTCCAGATCTACCGGAGCTCTGTCGGATGTAAAGATCAGCTGCTTTCCTGACTGATGCAGATGATTGAAGATATTGAAGAATGCATTCTGTGTACCCTGACCCATAAGATCCTGGATATCGTCCATAATCAGGACATCTATCTTCATATAGAATGCAAGGAAGTCAGTTACCTTGTTCTTTACGTGCTGGGCATCCATAAACTGGGTCTTGAATCTGTTTGCCGGCACGTAAAGCACCACCAGTTCAGGATATTTTTTCTTGATCTCGATACCGATAGCCTGGGCAAGATGAGTCTTACCAAGACCCGGACCTCCAAAGAGGAAGAGAGGGTTGAATGCAGTCTTGCCCGGAGACATTGAAATGCTCTCTGCTGCAGTGAAACCCATCTTGTTACACTCTCCTACAATAAGGTTTTCGAAACAATATACAGGGTTAAGATGCGGGTTGATCTGCACTCTCTGGATGCCAGGGAAAACAAACGGTCCGGGGTTTCCCGCCTTATTGTATGTCTCGATGGAAACAGATTTGTTCACCGGAGTGTTTCCGTGTGCAGCAGGATATACAAGAGACTGCTGCTTCTGGACAGGAGTTACGACATATACAAGCTTTGCCATTACTCCAAGCTCTTTCTTCAGAGCAGCCTTCAATATGTCAAGATAGGCACCTTCAACATATTCACGGAAAAACTCAGAAGGAACCTCGACTGTCAAGGTCGATTCAACCAAAGACACCGGTCTGATCGGTGTAAACCAAAGATTGAATTGCCTTGGATCGATGTTCTGCTCAATAAATCTGAGGCAGTTGCTCCATACTGATATGTGTCTTTCCTTTGTCATTGATTTTCCTCGCGTCAAGTTTTAGACCCGTATGATCAAACGGGAATGCAAAGATGAGGAAAAAAAAGTAATAAAAAATAAAAAAATCTATTGTATTTTAATTTTATTTTACAGCTAAGACTAAAAGAGACAGCTCAGTAACAATAAAGTTAAACACTTAATACTCAGACATTTAACAACTCAGGAATAATGTAAATACCCTATAAATACGCAAGTTATAGTTTTGAATTATTCAAATATATCAAAATCGCGATTTTTCCACATCTGAGGGTATCAGAATACAGAAATTCTTAAATATTTCTTAGGATTTTCCTGTATTTTCCGTATAAGACTGTCGATGTCGTTCAATAGTGTATCTACAGAATCATAAACAGAGTTATCAACAAAAAGCTTTCCGACAGTTCCGTCTGGGTCGTTCATATTGTCAAGCAGAATCTTCATTGAAGATATTACTCCCTGCAGATCGGACTCGGAAATTGAAGCAACGACTGTATTGACGTCAGACATTGTGGTGTCTGCCTTCGCAGCAATTGAATTGAGCTTTGCAGAAAGCTCGGAAAGATTGTCCGCAAAAGCCGCAAGCTCCGCCGAACGTCCTTCGACTGTAGCTGAAAGCGAGCTTATGTCCGCCATTGTCTTTTCAAAATGTGCAAGAGTGTTGGAAATATGCATACGGTTCCTGTCCGAAAGCAGTGCATTGATGCCCGAGACTGTTACAGAGAGACTATCCAATGTATTGCTGATCTTGTCAAAGAGAGGACCGACACTGCCAGCAAGACCGTCCATCAGGCCGGCTTCGAATCCTGATGTCAGAGCATCGCCATCTTCAACATATGCATCCGAAGAACCCAGATCGATCTTCACACCTTTTCCACCCATAATATCTACACTATATATAGTCATACGGGAATCAGACGGTATCCTGAACTCCTTCTTGATCGAACATACCACCTCAAAATCTTCATTAACGGCATCATAGTTGACCTCAGATACCTTTCCTGCCTTATATCCCTTTATAAATACCGGGGCCGAAGGGACAAGTCCTTCTACATTTGAATATCTTGATGAAACTTCTATCTCGCGATTGAACAGATCCTCTCCTCTGAGATAGTTTATCAGAAAAAATGAAACAATCAGAATGGTGACTGCGAAGATTCCTATTTTGAATTCCTTGCTCATAACGATTATTTATAGATTTCAACTTTTGTACCTTTGACTTTAACGACAAAAGCCTCCGGAAATTTCTTACGTACGGCAGGTAGAGCTTCCTTGGCAGCTTCTCCTGTCTGAAACGTACCATATATATATTTATATACGGATGAATCCGTAGCTTTGACCGGAGTTACCGTAAGTCCTTTCAATGCAGGATCATTGTCTTTCAGAAGCCTTCCGAGTCCCATAATCTGGATTCCATAATACTCTGAAGAAGGTTCAGAAGATATCTGAGCCTCGGACGCCGGCGATACCGTAGCATCATAGCGGGTCTTGTACTCCTTGAATGCATTGAAAAGCCTCTGAGAGATTTCCTCCTGCCATTTTGGCGAAACCAGCAGCTGACGCTCATTTGGATTGGATAGAAAAGCTGTTTCGACAAGCACAGCCGGACAAGTCATCTTCTTCAGGAGGTGGAAATCATTCTGATGAATTCCTTTTCCCCATTTATGGAATGGATTTACTGCCAGATTATCCACGATCAGCTGGGCGAAAAGAAGGCTATGATCGAAATTCGCGTGAAACAGAAGCGAATTAAGTATCTGGTCTGCCGGTGAATCCTCAGTATAGCTGGACTGGTCATCCTCGAATTCGATCACAGAGTTCTCGAGTTTTGTCAGTTCCAGATTTTCATCAAAAAGGTCTCTGTCAGGATTACGGGTATCCTTTCTCGACAAGATATGTGCAGATGATCCTGAGACCGTCTTCTTGGCGTTCGCATTGCAATGGATGGAAATGAACAGGTCTGCATTGTTATCCTGGGCTATCCTGATACGGTCTGTAAGTTTCGGGAAGGTGTCACCGTTCCTGGTGTATACGACCTTGACTTCAGGATATTCCTTCTTTATCTTTTCCCCAAGAAGTCTGGAAATCTTAAGAACAATATGTTTTTCATCGTTTTTCCTGTCGGGGCCTGCGGTTCCCGGATCCTTTCCACCGTGTCCCGGATCGATCACAACAGTCCTGAGCCCGACATCAGCGGAGGGATTCTGGGAAAGAATCTGCTGGGTCGGCATAACCATTGCGAGAAAGGTGAGAATTATAGTTGAAATTTTAAGTTTAATGTCCATATCTTCATCTCAATTTGGTAATAATTGAAATTAGTTTTAAATTTGCGACTTGCAAAAATAGCAAAAACTTGCAATAACAGGAAATTATTGATGTCAATATATAAGATAGGAAAGATGAGAATGTGGCTGGCGAAATGGGGATTGG
>JAEIGA010004296.1_pt1 | contig 22055 bp, 16 predicted proteins | sample 9270691 | NCBI WGS metagenome assembly JAEIGA01 (sample SAMN17057246, study PRJNA624740) | gut metagenome | biome: biome; isolation source: fecal sample | host: Bos grunniens | place: China: Xizang | collected 2019 | reverse complement strand
CGCCACCCAAGATAGCAAGCTATCTTCGTGCTGCCCCTCGACTTGCATGGGTTAAGCCTGAAGCTAGCGTTCATCCTGAGCCAGGATCAAACTCTTCATTGTAATATAATAAATTTGTTTAATATCTGTTTGCTCAAGACATCCTTCCTTATCATAAAGAATTAAACGGTACAAATAACATTCTATGTTACCCAAACTAATTTGCTACTTTCGTTGCAATGTTTGTTTCTTGTACTTCTCTACAAAAAGTTTATGAAAATCTTTCAAAGATCGTGTGCTAAACGTTTTGTTTTCGTTAGCGAGTGCAAAATTAGGGCAAGGAATCATTCTGACAAAATATTTTCGAGGAAAATTTTAAGAAAAATTGAATTTTGGGGAAATTCCGGGGGGGTATATTGAGGATTGATAGCTGTAAGTTGCAAATATTAGGGGTAAAGTTGGAAAGGAGGGGCGAGAGGAGGGGGAGTCACACCGCGACACTGTCGCGGCGAACAGGACGATAGGGCAACAGGGCAAAACAAAGGAAGAAGGAGGGCTTAAGGTTATTCCATTTTATATTTAGAGGGCTTGGAGTGTTTACTGGATAGCTATAATCCAATCAAAAAAGGCACACCCACAAGTGAGTATGCCTTCATAGAGAAAAATTTCAAACTGTTGTCCCAACAGCTACGATTGGTGCAGAAGAATACTTATCTCACCAGCCATATACTAATACCAACTGGATTTAGTATCATTTTCATACCAATTATCAGACGAGAATTGGTATTTACGACGCGTATCTGCTTCGCCTTCCTCACCTTCTTGCCCACCTTCAATAAAGCTGTTGGCAAGAAGCATTGACTCCACACGAAGGTCTACACTTCTGAGAGCAGGACGGATATACACATTCTTTTTCATGTTTCGTTTCAAATTCATTAAGCGGTTAAAAAGATCGCCCCCAAATGGGTTTCCCTTTCGGGGACGATACAATATATATATATTACTTTAGGACCTTCACGCCATCAATCATGTAAACACCCTTTGGCAATGCGTCAAGACTTGTAGCCTGCTTCATTACCAAGCGTCCGTTGAGGTCGTAAACGTCAGCAGGCCAAGAGATGGCGCGTTCATCGTCCATCACAGCACCTTCAATACCCGTTGTGCCAAACTCATCCTTTTCAAACACAAGGATTTGCTTAGGAGCCTTAGCCATAGATTCACCATTGCGCGACTCGACCTGCAAGTACCAACGGAAAGGCTTCAACGTCGTAGAACTCGTGGGCGTAAGCAAACGACCGCCACTCATCACGTAACAGCCATTAGTGGCAAGGTCAGCACCACTTCGAGGCGCGTAAACCCCATGGAAGGTGTAGTAAAGATTCACAGAAGAACAGTTCAGCTCGGTTTCTTCAGAAGTATAAAGCACTGTGTTTTCTACATTAAACGTATATGCACCAGCAGTCTTTGCTTGTATCATATAGGGCTTGTTAGCCTCTACCACATCACCACTCTGGAGTGAAAGCACTTCAAGTGCCCAACTTTCAAACTCACCATCGTCATCGTTGTCATACTGATGCACGTCGTTGAGCGTTGCCACCTTAAAGTTATCGCTGATATCGTCATAATTCATCTCGAAGGGAGCATACCAAGCCTGCCATTTAGTATTCGAGAAGTTTCGTGTCAAGGATACCAAATCTGCAGTAGCTACGTAATCCTGAACATATTCCTTACTGTCGGTGAGCACCACCTGACGGAATCCATGACCATTGAGACCGTCAATCGTCACGTTGGAAACTACTTTAACAATGTCTTCACCCTGGGGCGCAGCGTTAAGTACAGGTACGTCTCTTGCATCAATATAACCTGAGAAACGGGGAGTGTTGTAAACAGGACTGGACTCTGACACCGCAGTTGAATTCAAACGACCTGCGGCATTGAGCACACCGTAGAACTCGTCCAAGCTCTGAGAGTAAATAGAACCTACAAGACCATTCTTAGATTTTGACCCGTAATAGTAGTTGAATGACTCAGGTGTAACAACTTCGTCGTCAACCACCACCTTCACGTAATCTGTTCCTACAGGAGTTACGGCTAAGTAAGCCTGACCAGCAAGAAGAGTTGCTCCACTTTCCAGAGCCTGGAAATAAACAGCCTTTTCTCCCGTTTCAGCATCTTCGTAATAGCCAAGAACCTCACACAATTTGGCATTCTGTTCAGGCACCTTACAATCATAGGGATAAGTCAAGAATGCCTTTTTATTCTCACCAAGCACGCAATTATTGACACCATGGGCAAATTCAGCAATATCTATAGGTTTGAGCACGAATGTTGAGTTGTCATTACCATTAGCCTCAGCCCAAGCTACGAGGTAACCATTATTCCAATCACCAGCTGATTGAATGTTAGCATAGAACGTTTGATTCGAACTACTTTCTGCCCCAAGAATAAAGTTGTAGTATCCTTCATTGTTCAAGCCATCAACCTGAAGTTCGAGATACACTTTACCTTCCCCTAACCAACAATGGTAATTATTCTTGTCCATTGACTGAAGATACAGCCCGCTTGCCAACGAACGCACAGCAACCTTATTATCTTGCCCCACTTCAAAATGCCAAACAGAAGGAATTGAATTTTCATAGCGAGTGTAAGCCTTATCAACTGGCTTCACAAATTCTGGCGTTCCAGCGTAAAAACCATTCACATCAGCAGTTGTAAGCCCTGAAATCAAAAGTGCATGCTGGTACTTTTCACTACCAATCTTCATTTGGTAGTAGCCCGTTTCGATCATGTTTAATGACTTCAAAAGTTCAGCCTTTGCTGCTTCGAGTCTTTCCACACCTGCCTCGATTTCCACAGATGACATGATACTCTTCACCGTAGCTTTTACCTCATCAATTGTTGCGCGATAGGTATCAAGAGCAACCTGAGGATAAGAACCTACATTTTCTCCTACGGGGAGGTTTTCTGCTATAGTTTCAGCTGCATCGATAGCGTCTTTGAGACGGTTATCATCGATAGTCTTTATAGGACTATTTTTTACATATCTATCATATACGACCTGAAGCGCTGCAATCTGTTCTTCCGTAGCTTGACCAGCGTCAAGTTCAGCCTTAGCCTTTGCAAGTTCGGCAAGCACTACATCGTACGCAGGGTAAAGCGCAAACTCGGCTGCTGCGAAGTACGTATTCTCCTGTTCTCCAATTGTTTTATAATGCTGAATACGGAGGTAACGATATTTTGCTCCGAGTTCACAAGAGCCTGTACCTACATAATCGTCGTAAGTTGTAGTTTCAACCTGAAGGTCAATATCATAGGTCATGGTGAGGTTGGCACATTCGTTCCAATCGTCACTTGAACTATTGCGACCATACACCTTCACTTCACCAAATCCAAATCCTGAATTGTAATCACCGTTTCCATTACGACGCATCATCTTCAAGGCAATAGCATCAAGCTCGTAGCCAGCCCCAAGGTCAATTTCAAAGTAATGAGGGAAATCTACACCTTCCCATTTCGTATGTGTAAATGTACTTGCATCATTATCAAGGAGTCCTAACACACTTCCTGCGCCATCAGTGGGGTGAATTACTGAATTACCATTCGCATCTACAATCGTAAGATTGGCTTCCGTAAGCAAACCATGAGAAGCAAAGTTTTCATCCTTAGTATATGTGTACAAATCTTCATCATATTCAGCTTCTACTTTATCGTAAAGTGCCTGCAAAACCTGATTCTTATTGTACTGAACCACGTCATCCCCATTTAGCGCTTCAACCTTTTCTGAAGCCACAGCATAGAGATGCCAGTAGTTACCCTCGTCGTTGCGTGCATCCTTCCAGTTACCTACAGGTGAACCAGTCCAACCATCAAATATATTCCAAGCGCAGTCCTCAATACCAGCCTCATTCACGTGGTAAATATACATTACACCTGAGTGACCATCAACCATTTCAAAGAAGAACTCATCACCTTCATCACCCGTTTTGAGCGTTGTATTGTATTTGGGTTGGTTCACCCCATACTTTGAAGTACCAAAATTCTGAATTGTGAATGCGTTTTCCTTCCCTTCAACTGGCGAGAAGTACCAAAGATACTTGGAAGTTTCAAGAGTTACAGAGTTTTCCCCAGTTTCTCCATCAACGGGAATTTCAAAGTTAGCCTTACCTACGATGTCACCATTGTTGTCGTAAGCCACATAGCTACCACGCTTGGATACTAAGTAGTAGTAACCTTCCACCATATTGTTGAATTCAAGCGCATCCTTTCCCATCTTAGATGCCTCAAGAATTACTGCTGCATGGCCTTCACCATTGATTGCCCATTTTTCGTAGAGCTCGTACGCATACTGCAATGCAGTCACAGATTCTGACTTATACTGCCCAGCACGGTTACCTACATTATTGAGAATACCATCAATACCTTCAGGATAGTTTACGCTCCACCAGTTTGTAAGGTAATCTTCGGCTTTCATCTCGGCATAGTTGCAAATATACCAGTCGTTATTACCCCAAGGAGCAAACATGGTGTAATCAGATTGTTCTTCCAGGTAAACGGCATTCTTGCCACCATCCGAAAGAGCGTCGCGCATGATTACGAAAGCGTTTTTCGGGGGTAACAAATTGCCTTCAGTGCCAGTGCCAGTCCACACGCGCCAGTTCGCAACATAATCAGCATCTTCAGTTGTTGCCTTCTCACGAGTTTCAGCGGGAAGAACGGTCCACTTCGCTGCCTTAGCCTTCTCCGTTGTAGTCGTGTAGAAGGGATACTTGAAGAACGTAGTGTTCAAGTTCAACATATCAAAGGAATCCACACCGTCAGTCATTTCCTGGTCTGCAACATAGACTCCAAGATTAGAAAACTTGATGTAATAAAGCGCATGACCTTCTGCCGTGGTTTCTCCAGCAGATACAAATTCAACGACTGCACTGTCGTTAGGAGTAACAGTAAGGTTTTTCTCGCCATTCCAGGTGAGGAACGAAGTGTGTATGGAGTCACTTGCCAAGAGGTAAGGCACACCTTCCTCTATTGCGGCGACTGCATTCACCGCCTTGTACTGCGTCTGTGCTGTTGACATACCTGCAAACAACACTGCCAAGGAGAGTAAAAACTTCTTCATTTTAGGGCTTGTTTTATAAAGTAATGAATATTAGTTTTGAAGGTTCTTCCCAAACTATTGAAAAAGATTAGACAGTATATCCCAATGGTTCAACTGCCTAATCTAACTATCATCTCCATGTAAGTATTTACTTCATCAATTTCTGAAACATCTGTAACGCAAAAAGGAGCATCATATTCTCAATGATGTGACAAAGTAACGCCTTTTAATTGTTTTAACATTGGTTCATCTTGGTTCTTTTACCCCCCCTATGCGGATATTTTAGATACAGACAGCTCTTTGACAATATTTTTTACTAAATTCGCCTATACAATTAGATTTACACAATGAATTCCGAAATCGTTTATAAAGCACTGCAGGAAAAGGTTGAGCTGGCGGTTGGTTTCAAAATGAAATCACCGCGCAACTTTACGGATCTTTCACAACATATACTGACAGCTACAAAGCAGTATATTTCACCGATAACCTTGAAACGCTTTTTTGGATATGTAAGAACAAACGATTCAAGAAAGCCTTACCGCCACACACTCAACGTATTGGCACAATACATTGGATATAGTGACATAGAAGTTTTTGAAGATAGTTGTTTCAAGGACTCTGAAGTCGAAAGCAAATTCATTCTCAATGATAATCTACAGACAAGCAGTCTGCAACGTGGCGCACAAGTCGAATTGACATGGTACCCCGACCGTTGCGTAGTGATACAATATGAAGGCTCCGAGATGTTCAGAGTGATAAAAAGCGAGAACAGCAAGTTGAGCGTTGGCGACACATTCTTATGCAGCCAGATAATTGAAAACGAAGTGCTCATTCTACACGGACTCATACACGAGGGTAATCCGCCTGCGAATTACATGTGTGGAAGAATAAATGGAGTCAGATTCAGAATATTGTAGACATATTACAAAACAATGCAGACCTCTGGATTTATAACAAAGTTATCCGAAGAAAAAATTGAAACCCTTGGCATAAGCGGCGCCACCTCCATCACCTACAAAGGACGAATTGACGGCAAACTTTACTTCATAAAAAGGCTGCGCCCTGAATTTCGGAACAACTGCCAATATCGAAAAGCATTTGAAAAGGAATTTGAGGTCGGCAAACTCATCAACAGTCCGCACATTACCAAGTATGTCAGCCTCCATGAAGATGCTGACGGGATTTATATCCTCATGGAATATGTGAATGGTCTTACACTTGAAGAAAAATTAGCCACCGAGCCTGAGTACTTCCAAACGCATAAGCACGTCAGCAAACTTATTGAACAGCTGTCAGCAGCTTTATCCGTGTTGCATCAGAATAATATCATTCATCTTGACATCAAGCCTGAAAATATCTTGATTACCAAGACTTCCAATGACGTTGTTCTTGTTGATTTAGGATGTTGCATTTCTAATAACCACGACGACACAGCAGGATGTACCCAATTATTTGCCGCCCCTGAAACCCTTGCAAAGGACATTAAAAATATTGATGCCCGAAGTGACATTTATTCCATCGGTCGTTTGCTGGATTATATTGAACAGAAGAGTGGCACACCCCTTTCCTCCACTTGTAACAGAATAAAGCACAAATGCCTGCAGGAGGAAAAGAGCAAGCGCTATTCAAGCACAAACGAGATTCTCCAATCCCTCTGTCCTGTCAATTCTTACATCACCATTGCAGCTTGCGTGCTCATACTGATGGCTTGTGGCTTAGGGTTTAAGTACACCGTCTTTTATGACGACATCTGCGACCGCATTGCTTGGAAACGAGGCATCGTACCCGACCGTTTTGAAGTCGACGGCATTTTCTATCATATCACCGACGATGATGCTGCCACCGTTGAAGTAACCTTCAAGGGGAATCATCCCGATGAATTTGAATATGAATACAAGGGTGGAGAGGTGCTGGTGCCACAAGAAGTAACCTACCGAGGTCGTACGTTCAAAGTAACCGCTTTTGCTGGACGCGCATTCAACACACCCTACGTCTCCAAAGTTACGATTCCCGAGGGCATTGAAGTCATAGCCGACTCTGCCTTCATCTACTGCAATCAACATGGTGTGATTACAATTCCCAAAAGCGTAAAGAAGATTGGAGTTTCTGCGTTCTACCCTATGCTTTACATTGACAGTCTCGTAGTGGATGACGAAAACCCTTATTACGATAGTCGTGGCAACTGCAATGCCATTATTGAGACTTCCACGAACACGCTATTGGCTGGTTGCAAAAATACCGTGATGCCTGACGATGTTGAACACATTGCTCCGAATGCCTTTGTGGGTGCAAAGGACTTGAAACACATCACGCTCCCCAAAAGCCTCAAGCAGATTGGCGAGGCGGCCTTTGTGCATAGCGGTATCGAAGAGATTGTAATCCCCGAAGGCATTCAGAAACTTGAATACTACACCTTTCAATATTGTGAAAACCTGCAAAAGGTTACGCTGCCACAATCTCTCGTCACCATTGACCATGCAGCGCTTTCACATTGCGGCTTCAAAAGCATTGTTATCCCAGACGCTGTAACTACCATAGGGGACTATGCTTTTGACTACTGCAAATTTCTTGAGACCGTTGAAATTGGAAGTGGCGTTCAAAGTATCGGCCATGCAGCCTTTGACGGTTGCCAAAAACTTAAGAAAGTTATATCCCACATCCCTGCCGATAGCTTATTTGCAGTTGACAGCAGTACATGGAGAAACATCAGCCCCACTTGTGTACTTTACGTACCACGAGGAGCTAAAACTGCGTATGAGCAAACCTTTGGTTGGAACGCCTTCCATCGCATTGTAGAATTTTGAATATTTTAGAATCAAAAAGAATCTATTACTTCTACATAACAAAACCTATACAAGCATGTTATGTCACAGTTTTGTTTGCATTTAGGCAACGTAGACAATTCTGTAAATCACTTTTGTAATGCCCCCGTAGGAGGGCACACTTGCATAACTTCAATATTTTATTATTGGTGTCCAGTAAACTTATTGAGAAGTAACGGCCTGAAAGGCCAATAAGCACCCAGCCCAGGGCGCTGCCCTGGGGGGGTATGGACGTTTGGAATTGCGCCCTGAAGGGGCAAAAGCATTGTTTTTCAACTCCTTATAAATGCTTTTGCCCTTTCAGGGCGCAAACCTCGACTACAACAACACCCAGGGCGTTGCCCTGGGCTAATGGATTTATCCCCTTTCAGGGGAAGTTTGCTAACTGGGGGCTTACACAGTTTGAATAACTTAATATTATGAGAGTTAGAGGTGTTTATCGGACACCAATAATATTTTATATCACATTTGTGTTTGCATTCAGTCAATGGGAATTGTCCGCTAAACACGTAATAATAATGAAACAAAAAAAGGAAAAGCGGACCATAGCCCGCTTTTCCAAGATTAATTATTTCACATAGACTTTCTTGCCATTCAGTATATATACTCCTTTAGTCGGAAACATCACACGACGACCTTGCATATCATAATAGATGGTAGTCTCTGGCACATTCACAAGAACAGTCTCTACACCTGTAGCATCAGGGAACACAAAACGGAAACCATTACTAAGTTGTCCTGTTGATGTATCAAGTTCCTCATCATTCAATCCCAATTCAGGTAATTCCATATACACTTTATTGGCATTATTCAAAAACTTACCATCAGTGAGTATTGCACGATACATTCCTACTTCACCTTCTACAGAAGAAAGCACATAAGGCATAAAACCTTTGGCTGGAGTAATCCAGGTATTCTCCGTTGTTCCCTTAAAAAGGTTTTCATTAATAGGAGTCGCATTTTCATCAGTATACTTAAAGGAATATGTACCTATGGGAGCGATTACAATTGCACCAGTATTAGCAGGAAGAATTCCAGTAACATTACTCATCATCAACTTACCCTCATCTACAGCACTTGCAACATACACTTTAACTGATTCAGGGATTTCTACTGCATCCCCTAAATAAAGAGAGGCACAACCTACTGACGATACGGTGAGAGAATACGGTTCTACTGGTTGCATTTCAACTATTTTTCCAAAGTTCCACCATCCACCAGTAACCTCGTAAGTAGATTTTGCACCATAGGGTACATGCAGTGTAGCATCTGCATAATTCGTAAACGCAGTTCCTGCAATACTTGACAATTTGCTTGCGGGAATATAAGAGTACACATCCACAAGGTTGTGTGACTGATAAAAAGCATTTGCATTAATGCTCTTAACATTCTTTGGAATAGTAAATGACTTCAAATTTGGACATTCATTGAAAGCCCAACGATCTATAACCTTCAAACTATTAGGCAAAACTACTATCGCTAAATTCTCGCAACTATTGAAACATGATTCACTTATCATTTCCACTCCTTCAGGAATACGTATAGAAGTTAATCCCGACTCTGAGAATGCAGCATTTTCAATAACGGTAACACTTTCAGGTATTTCGATAGAAGTTAAACTAACACAACCACTAAAAGCACTCTGACCTATACTTTTAACAGAACTTGGAATGTATACAGAATTCAGATTTTCACAAAAAGAAAAAGCACTATCTTCAATGCGCGTCACACTACTCGGAATTGTCACTGACGTTAAAGCCTGATATGAAAATGCGCCCAATCCAATTTTCGTTACGGTATAAGTTCCATTTATATGTTCCCAAGGAGCCTCTATCTCAGTAATAGTAACAAAAGAGGGTATAACTACATGCCCACTATAAAATTCTTTATCTGAGGTGTAAGTTACCTCTGCAGTACGATCTTCAGTATTTATGCTATACATTATTCCATTTACATTAAACTGGGCACTAACCCTCACACTGTATAGTAGTGTCACAACTACTAAAAGAAACGATTTAAGATTGTTCATTACTATAATATAATTTAATTGTTTTTATTTCTACTCAAACGATAACTCGGTCTGTAAGTTTTTTAAGAAAAGAGTCAAAACACATTCTTTTCATTTATAGCTTATTCTACTATTTGCAAAGATAGACAAAATTGTGATTCGTCACATTTTTTTAGGGTGGTATTTACAAAAAAGCAAAGCAAGTAACCTCTTGTTAGGAAGTTACTTGCTTTTTGATTGTATTTACTTATGTATCTATATGATATAGACTATACCTTAGCCGCACCATTATTCAAATCGCGCAAGAAATAACCACGGAAAATCTCGATGGATTCAGGGTGATTGGTGGCAAACGACTCGATGTGACGGATGCGCTTCTGCTCCAAGATTTCTTCGAAAGCTATAAGGATGCCCGTTTCTTCCACTTCACCAAAGTCATGGTTTACGGCGGTACCAAAGACACGCATCGTAGGGCTCAAGCCCATATAGGCATTCACAAGGGGAGGGATATTGAAGCCCATCTTGCGCACCTCCGTATTGAGAATCTTATAGTCTGCCTTGAAATCTGTTTCGCAAAGCACGGCAGCAAGTTCTTCGACTGGCGTATCCAACACAACGGGATTTTCAGGAGTTACCCACGCGTCTTTATCGCCAAAGTGCTTGTTGAGGAAGTAGAGAATCAAGTCGCGTGAACGGCGGTGGAACGAGGGGTACATGGTCATCTTGCCGAAGAAGTACTTGATGTTGGGCAAGACAATAGTGAGCGCACCAAGACCGTCCCAAAGATTGTCGAGCGCGAAGAGTCCCTTACCGATTTTGCTGGAACTTTGATACTCCAAGGTCACGAAAGAGCGACCAAGCTCTACAGTATCAGGAAGACAGTTGTCAATGAAGTCCTGCGAGAACTTAAACATGTGACTCGTCGCCAACTTGGGTTGTCCGTCCTCACCGAGTTCGATTTCCGTACCGGGAAGGAAGCGGTAGCCACCAAGAATCATTTCATCTTCGGGATCCCACACGATGAGTTGGTAGTAGGGATGCTCGCACGTATCAAATTCGTCAAGGTCGCACGCCTTACCAGTTCCACCCCCTGCGGCACGGAACGCAATCTCACGCAGACGACCAATTTCGCGAACGACATTGGGCGCCTGATGATAGGTTACGATATAAATTTCGTTATTGCTTTTGTTGGTAATGCGCAAGCGACGCTCTGGCGTGAGCTCCGCCATGAGCAGTTCCTTGGCAATGGGTTGTATGATTTCTTCCATTATAATATAGTGGAGCAAAATTAACTATTCTGCATGGCATAGACTTGCTGCTTGACGTGCTGCGCCCACTCTATGGGCGACTTCGACTTGTCAAATGTCTGCCAGGGAATCGGTTTCCCGATACGCACAGTAAACGTGTTGTGCTGGTTCTTAAAAAGTTCATCTGCCAGGAAGAGCATTGCGATGTTGAACTTAATGCCCAGCGCTTTACTCACATTGGCAAGACGGTAGAAGAAGTCAGAATTTCTTCCCTCAAAATAAATGGGCACTACGTCGCGCTGTGTCTCAACGCTTTTGGTGACAAAAGTCTTCTTCCATTCCAAGTCACGAATCACGCCATTCGTGCGGCGCGAACAAAGACCTGCGGGAAACATGATGATATGGTTGTCGCTCGAAAAACCCGCCTCAACAATAGCAGGGAAGTTGCGACTCTGCTTACCCGTCTTATTGATGGGAATAAAGAGCGGAGCGAGCCCCTTCAAGTTCATCAGCAAGTCATTGACCAAATATTTCACCTGTCCTTCGTACTTCCGTCCAATCACTGCCCCTAAAGCGAGACCGTCCAAGCCCCCAAGGGGGTGATTGCTCACAAAGGTGTAACGGCATGGGTCGGATGCGTCAGGGAGGTTCTCTGTGCCCTCAACGACAACCTTAGTGTCCAAATATTCCAAACAATCCTCAATCCATTCTACGCCCTGCTTGTCCCCCTCCTGCTCAATAAAGCGGTTGATTTCGTCTTGGTGCACAATGCGCTTCAACCAGTTTACTACAAAGCGGGGCACCCATCTTGCTTTGTCACCCATCTTGCTTTGCAGCACCTTATCTATGTCAATCTTAAAGGTTTCCAAGGTTCGGAATGTTCTATTCTACGGATTGTAAAAGAAAAAATTTTTGCAAAATTAAGATTTTTTTTCTTTTTCTGCAATATAGAGTCCTACTAATCTACGAATTAGGGGATGCAGAAAACAAATCAGACTGTTTTTCGGATGATTTACGCGTGCGCGTATATATAATAATGAGCACGGCAGGAATGATCATCGCAATTCCCACCCCTACATTCCAGGTAAAGACTTCGTTGAAGAAAAGACAACCGAGCGCCACCGCCGTAAGGGGTTCGAGTGCACCAAGCACAGCGGTCATCGTTGAGCCAATACGCTGCACAGAAAGAACCAGCGAGAGGTTGGTAACGACCGTACAGATCATGACAAGGGCAAAGATGTTTACCCACTGCACCTGCGTTGTCAGCAGTTGTAAACTTTCTTGGCGGAACGCCTCAGCACCAAAAATAAGTCCGCCAATCAGCATGACATAGAAGGTAAGTTTCAGTCCATCCATGTGTTGCACGCGCGAACGGCTCACACGAATCATATAAAAGGCGTAGCAGAAGGCGGATACCAATTCCAACATCACCCCACGCATATTGATGCCCTGCCCCGACTGGTAAGAGAGCACCCCGACACCCGCAACTGCCATCCCCACAGCCAAGAACGTGGAGAGTTTGCGCGCCTCATGGTAAAACGCCACCATGATGAGCGTAATCATCACGGGATAAAGGAAGTGAATGGTCGTCGCCACTCCCGAAGAGAGATAGGGATAACCAGCAATCAAGAAGAGGGCAGCACCATCGGAAAGGAAGGCAAGATAGATGAGCGTTACCAACTCATCACGCGTGATGCGAAAATTTTGACGCTTGAAAAGCATCACTCCTCCCAACACCAAGGCGGCAAAGATAAATCGGTAGAACATTACCGATAAGTCACTCAATGCGTGTTCACCACCCGTTTCACCAGAAATGGGTAACGTGAAGGTGGGTATCAAACCGTAGCATACGGCAGCAATCATGCCTAAAAGTATGCCTTGAAGCGTGCGCGACTGAAACATATCACGAATGCACTATAGGTAGATTAGTAAACGAGGTACGAGTGAAAATAAGGGTACAGAAACAGTACACGCCTATCCTTAGAATTAGATTATTTCCTGAAAAATTTTCTCGGCAGAAAAATTTATTTTCTCGGCAGAAAAAATTATTTCCAAGGCGTGGTATTTTTTCTAAGACGGATGCCACTGAAATCTATGACCTACTTCGACGTTTCCAGTCCCGAACGCTTCGAGCGGTTATAGCTGCGGTAGTCATCAAGTTCGATTTCTACTTCGGGTTCTACGAGTTCGCCCACCGCAGGAAGTTGGAACTTCAAATACTTAATGGTCAGTCCGCGCGTGAGCCACTGCTGTTCGTAATACGTTTGGATGCCAAGAATCTGCTTTACCTCATCATCGGTTTCTGATGCCAACATGTTGTAAAGGTCTTCGGTCTTGAAGAGCACGGGCAAGTTGTTCTTCTCCACCATATAGTTGGTGTAGGTAAAGAGGAAGTTGCTGTCGGTCTTCAAGTGGATAAGCCCGCCGTCCTGGAGGAAACCGCGGTAGCGCTCCATGAAGTAGGTGGATGTCAAGCGCTTAGTCACCTTCTTCATTTGGGGGTCGGAGAAGGTCAACCAGATTTCCGCCACTTCGCCAGGGGCAAAGAAGCGTTGGATGAACTCAATATTAGTGCGCAAAAAGGCTACGTTGGTCATGCCCGCCTTAAGGCTTTCCGTGGCACCCGTCCACATACGTGCACCCTTGATGTCTACGCCGATAAAATTCTTATCGGGGAAAAGGCGTCCGAGACCCACGGTGTATTCTCCGCGTCCGCACCCGAGTTCGAGTACGATGGGATTGTTGTTCTTAAAGAAGCGCTCGTGCCAGTGGCCCTTCATTTCAAACTGCGCCTCTGTGTCGAGCGCCTGAAAGGGGGCTTCAAACACGTGGGGGTAACTTGCCATGTCGGCAAACTTCGAGAGTTTATTCTTGCTCATTGTTCAATATGTTTTCAAGTTCTTGGGTGGTTGCCGTAAGGCGCTCCTTGCAGAACGCAAGTAATTGCTGCGCCTCTTTGATTTGCGCGGCGAGCGTATCAACGTTTAGTGTGCCCGATTCAAGAGATGCTACGATTTCTTGAAGGCGTTGGGTGGCTTGGGTGTAGGTCATTTTTGAGGTTGTGAGGTGTAAGGTTATGAGGTTTTGAGGACCATGCGGGAGGGGAGTTTGATGATGTCTTACACAACTCTTGTCGTGACTGTTCCTTGTGCTAATTGCGTTTCCAAAAGGTCGCCAGGGTTTAGAGTTTCGGCATTGGTCACGACTTTTCCGTTCAGGCGGGTCACGCTGTAACCCAGGGAGAGGATGTGTTGGGGATCAGCGAGTTGCAGACTCTTTTCAAAGAGCGAGAGGTGGTGACTTTCCGTGCGCAAGGTTTGCTTGGCGAGCAACTGAATGGCGGTGCGGAGTTGCGCCAGTCGCTCCTGTTCTTGCGCCGTTGCCTGATGCGCCAAAATGCGCAACTGTTGCGTGAGCACAAGCAGGTTTTGCTCTTCTCGCGAAAGGAATCGCTGGGCGGAAGTATAGAGTCGCGCCTCCAATTCTGCCACGAGGTCCACCTCATTACGGCGTTGTTCAATCAAGAATGCGGCTACGGCGGTGGGAGTTTTCAGTCGCGTGTGCGCCACAAAGTCAATGACCGTTTCGTCACGCTCATGCCCGATTCCCGTAATCACTGGGATGGGGCAACACGCCACTTCGCGCGCCAGGTTTAAGGATTCAAAACCATAAAGGTCGGCAGCCGCACCACCGCCTCGGATAATCACAATACAGTCCCAGGTTTTGGCATCTGCACACACCTCTTGAAGGGCACGGATAATGCTTTCCTCCACCTGTTCTCCCTGCATGATAGCAGGAAAAAGCGTGCATTCAAAAGGATAACCCGATTGCGCAAGTTGGTCTTGGAAGTCGCCGAAACCCGCCGCCTTACTGCTCGAAATTACGGCGATGCGGCGCAAGGGACGTGGAAGTTGCAGGTTTAAGTTGTCTTCTAAAACGCCCTCCTTTTCTAATTGCGCCAAAATCTCTTGCCTGCGCTTGGCAATATCTCCGAGGGTGTAGGTGGGGTCTACGTCTGTGACCGTCAAGGAATACCCATAGAGCGGATGGAAGATCACACTTACCAAACAGAGCACCTTCATGCCCGCTTGCAGGTCAGTTCCCGTAGCCATCCGAAAGCGGAAGGCAATATTTTGGTAGGCATTGCGCCAAATATTTCCTCGTGCTCGGGCAAGGATATTACTACCGCTCTCGTCCTTCTCCACAAACTCTACGTAGCAATGTCCATTGGATGCCACGCGTGCCTCGCTCAATTCCGCCGCCACCCAATAGGTGTCGTTGAAATTGGCTTCTATGGCCTCGCTTACGGCACAGTTCAGTTCGTATAGACTGAGGGGAGTCATATAATAGAAGTATAATAATCTTTTTGTTTTGTATAAATAACTTCATACCCCCTCCCCTCCTAACGGAGGTACTTCCCCTATCTTAAGGGGAGAACTAAGTTAGCATCTTCCGTCATAAAGAACAAATTGAAATTCACTCAGTTCGTCAAGTGAGAGATGAAGAGGTATATCATTCTTTAACTCTCCCCTTAAGATAGGGGGAGTACCGCCACAGGCGGGGAGGGGGTATGATACAAAGTTATATTTAATGAAACAACACCGAACTTAGCTAATGGATAAAAGTTCCTTGATTAAGGGCAAGACCACTTTATTGAGAATTTCATCATTCAAGCGGTGCTCACCCTCAAAGACGGTGAAATGGTCCTTGCCGTAATGCTTGCAGAAGACGGGTTGAAACTCCTTGGTGACCTTGTCGGCATTGCCAAAGAAGGCATAGACGTTCGCGCGTTCCTCGGGGGTGATTTTCGCAAAGGATTCCTTTTCCAAAGCCTTGAATTGTTCAATCATCACCTTGTCCACCTTGAAGTCCTTCGCCCCATCTTCGCGCTTGTTGAGGAAGGGGAAGCGCCCCATGCCCTTAAAGGTGAGTAGGCGCGCCATCTTAAAACTGGGATTTACCAGAATGCGCTTTCTTCCTCGGAGTAATTCCGTATAGAATCCGCCCATCGAGGTGCCGATAATCAGATCGGGATTTTCCGTTTCCACCAAATTGCGCAAGAGCGCGATGGCGTCAGCAGGAAGCACGGGAAGGTCGGGCGCAATCACCTTTACGCCGTGGGGATACAGCATTTGGCGGAGCATCATTACCGTTCCGGATGAGCCGGATGAACCGAAGCCGTGGATGTATAGGAGGGTTTTCATTGTGGTTGAGGGTTAAGTACGTCGCGAAGCCGGTTAAGTACGTTGCGACGCTGTCGCAACGAAGCGAACGTGTCGCAACGGAGCGAACGAAGGATTGAGAAGGGATTGCCAGCGCTACTTACTGCGCCAAGTAGGCGCCTATGCCGCGCTGATTACCAATAATTGCACCGCCAACTAAGCGCTGCCCAATGTAAAGCACAGCGCTTTGCCCTGGGGTAATGGCGCTAACGGGAGTTTCCGTTCTGAAAAGCAGACGTCCGTCATCAAGGCGCTCTATTTTACAAGGCACAGGTTGGGAGTGGTAACGGACGCGCACCATAAGGTCAGCGGCTGAGAAAACTTCGGTTTCATCGACGAATTGGGCATCTTCTGCGAAGAACGCTTGGGTGAGGAGTTCGGCTTCATCGCCAAGCACGATGGTGTTCTTCTCCGCATTGAGGCGCAACACGTAAGCGGGTTTTCCAAGGGCGATACCCAAACCCTTGCGCTGCCCAACGGTGTAGAAGGGAACGCCCAGGTGTTGCCCCAATCGGCGACCGGCTCCGTCCACGAAGAAACCTCCCGCCACTTCATCGGCAAGGGTGGGCAACTGCTCACGCAGAAAGTCGCGATAATCGGCTTCTACGAAGCACACTTCCATCGACTCCGCCTGCTTGGCTCGCCATTCAAATCCGCGTTCAGCAAGGACGCGGCGCACCTCCGCCTTCTCCATCGTACCGAGGGGGAACAGACAGCGGCGAAGTGTCGCTTGCGGCACACGCCAAAGGAAATACGATTGATCTTTGCGCACATCGTCGCCCATCAGGAGGTAGTCGTTGCCTGCGTGACTGACGGTTTTGACATAATGTCCCGTAGCCATGCGGTCGCACCCCAATTTATCTGCCAACTCATGGAGCAAGCGGAACTTAAAATCGCGGTTGCAACGCACACAGGGGTTGGGCGTGCGCCCCTGTCGGTACTCGTCGAGGAAATACTGGACAATGGATGCACGAAACTCCTCGCGAACGTCCACCACATGGTGCTCAATGCCTAATTCTTGTGCCAGGCGACGCGCACTTTCGATGAAATCGGGTTCCGTAGTACCTTCGGCAAACTGACGGGGCAAATCATAGACGCGCATCGTCATGCCTACCACTTCATAACCTTGCTCCTGAAGCAATAGGCACACAGCGGAGCTGTCCACTCCACCCGACATCGCCACCAATACTCGTTTGTTCATATAGAATAACACAGAGGGTGCGTCAAAGGTCTTGACACACCCTCCTTTTATTGATTTACTTTGTCAACGCTACTTCTGCCTGATTCTGGAGCACTTCGCTACCGGGATAACCACCCGTCTTGAAGTTGTCGTAGGCGGTGCTACCGTCCTTATTGAGAATCATGTAAGAAGGAATACCGCGCAAACCCAAACTACTGCAAAGTGCGCCCCACTGCTTGTTCGTGATGCGATAATGCTCGCCCTCAATCGTAGCAATCATTCCCTCCCACTTTTCAAGGGGTGAAGTTTCGCCAGTAAGGTACACAAACACCACACCTTTCTTTTGAAGTTCGGGTTTAATCTCGTCAATCAACTTCATCGCCTGACGGCAGGGACCGCACCAAGTTGCCCAGAAGTCAATCACCACAACCTTGCCTTCGTAATTCTTGGCAATAGCAGAAAGGACATCCGTACCAGCTACGTTAGCATCAATCGTTTTCACAACTGCACCCTTGTTTTCGGGAGTCTGTGCAGTAGCATTCACACCAAACGCTGCCATAGCAAACAGCGCAACAAGAATAAGTATTTGCTTTTTCATAATTTAAATTGGAGGTTATAAGGTTGGAGGTTTGAGGTTATAAGGTCTATGCAGTCCGTAAGGTTCCTTACAATCGAACGACCTTGAGTCCTGACACCTTTTTTAACTTATCAAAGCAAAAATACAACATTTCAACAAGACGAGAAAGGAGTACCCCGTTATTTTTTATTAAGAGAGTACTGCGAGATTGCGCTTCTAAAAGAATTACCTGATTTATGCAAGATATGTGGGGGCAAAGTTGTATTTTTGTGAGTTAGTAGACAAGATGGGCACCGAGATAAACGCGCGATGGGTGCTTCTTAAAACCTCACAACCTTGTAACCTAAAAAAACTCAACCGATATGCAAACTTTCCTTTACGCAAAAGACCTTGGCAACCTTTCTGATGCGCTTGCCTTGGCAAAAGAAATTAAGGCAAACCGTTATGCTTACGAACACCTCGGGAAGCGCAAGACGGCACTCCTCGTGTTTTTCAACAACAGCCTTCGCACCCGCCTCTCTACGCAGAAGGCGGCACGTAACTTAGGGCTCGATGTCATTGTACTTGACGTGAACCAAGGGGCTTGGAAGTTGGAAACAGAGCGTGGCGTCATCATGGACGGCGATAAGAGCGAACACCTCTTGGAAGCGATTCCCGTGATGGCTTCGTTCTGCGACATTATCGGCGTACGCACTTTTGCGGGACTCACCAACCGTCAGGAGGACTACACAGAGCATGTGCTCAACCAGTTTATCCGTTATAGCGGCAAGCCTGTATTCTCTATGGAAAGCGCTACAGCACACCCCCTTCAGGCACTTGCCGACCTCATCACGATTGAGGAACATAAGGAAACAAAGCGCCCCAAGGTGGTGCTTACTTGGGCACCCCACCCCAAGGCACTCCCACAGGCAGTGCCCAATAGTTTTGCGGAATGGATGCGTGCGGGAGATGTGGACCTCGTAGTGACACATCCCGAGGACTATGAACTTGACCCGCTCTTCGTTGGGGATGCGCGTGTGGAGTACGACCAAATGAAGGCGTTTGAAGGTGCAGACTTCGTATATGCCAAGAACTGGAGTTGCCCTGGCGTGACTTGCCCCGAAAACTATGGTAAGATTCTTTGTCAAGACCGATATTGGACGGTGACAGAACGCCAAATGGCGGTGACCAATGACGCACACTTCATGCACTGCTTGCCCGTGCGCCGCAACGTCATTGTGAGTGACGACGTGATTGAATCGCCCCGCTCACTCGTGATTCCCGAAGCGGCAAACCGCGAAATCTCGGCAACTGTTGTGTTGAAGAAGATGTTGGACGCTATTCAGTAAAACAACCTCTCAAAATGCTGCTCGAACGCATTCAGTCTCACTTTCCCCACCCCCTTACGGCGTGCCAACAAACTGCTGTAAGGGGGTTGGCACGTTTCTTTGCGGCGCAGAATGAGCAGTCGGTGTTCATTCTGCGTGGGTATGCCGGAACGGGGAAAACGTCACTCGTGGGGGCGCTGGTGAAGGTGATGAAGGAGATGCGCCGCCATGTGGTGCTACTTGCTCCAACGGGACGCGCGGCAAAGGTGTTCTCCCACCATGCGGGGGCTCCAGCATATACCATTCACAAGGCAATTTACCGCCAGCAGACGTTTAACGGCGAGGACACGCGCTTCGGGTTGGGATACAACAAGCACCAAGGCACGCTCTTCATCGTGGACGAAGCCTCCATGATTGCTACGGGGGATGGCGGAAGCAAGCTATTTGGCAGTGGGAGTCTGTTAGAAGACCTACTGCGCTTTGTATTTGAGGCGGAGAATTGCAAGATTATTTTTGTGGGCGACACTGCCCAACTTCCGCCTGTGGGTGAGGACGAGAGTCCAGCACTGCGTGCGGAAACCATGCGCTACTACGGTATGGAAGTGTATGAGGCAGACCTTACGGAGGTGGTGCGTCAAGACGCAAAGTCGGGGGTGCTACACAATGCTACACAACTTCGCGAACTGATTGCGAACGAAATTTTCTGCCTCCCCGAAATTACGGGGTCTCGCCACGGCAAGGTGCGCTTTCTTCCTGGCAACGAACTCATTGAGGCGCTCGTAACGAGTTATCGCGAATATGGTTCGGAGGGAACTATTGTTGTGACACGCTCTAACAAGCGGGCGAACATTTATAACAACGGTATTCGCGCCCGCATCTTTGACCGTGAGGAGGTTTTAACGCGCGGCGATATGGTGATGGTGGTGAAGAACAACTATTTCTGGACCACCGAAGCGCGCCGTGGTTGTTCGCCCGAGGAACTGAAGGAAATCCGCTTGCCCGACTTCTTGGCAAATGGCGATATTATGGAGGTGGTGCGCTTGCGGAACATCCATGAGCAATATGGTTTTCAGTTTGCCGACGCCACCCTGCGCCTGCCCGACTATGACGATAGTGAGATTGAATGTCGCGTACTGCTTTCTACGTTGGCTTCTGAATCGCCCTCGCTAACGCACGAGGAGAGTGAAAAACTCTTCCAAGCCGTTTACGACGACTATTTTGACATTCCCTCGAAGCGCGAACGCATGAAGAAACTCCGAGAAGACCCGTATTATAATGCCCTCCAACTGAAGTATGCCTATGCCGTGACCTGCCATAAGGCGCAGGGCGGACAGTGGGAGCACGTGTATATCGACCAAGGGTATCTCACGGAAGACATGGCAGACATTTCCTACCTCCGCTGGCTTTACACCGCCTTTACCCGCACTTCCGAACAAGTCTTTTTGGTGAATTGGCCGAAAGAACAGCAGACGATGGTGGAGGAAGAAGAGGAGTTAGACTGATTGGATAATTTATAGAATAAAAAATTAGGTAAGTTTATATGAGTTTACCCTACTCGTTATAGATTTTTAGCATTTGACTACAATTTATTGCCAATCAATTATTTACTCTCTCAAACCACCTAATCTCCACAGATTTTAGGTGGTTTTTTTGTACTTGAATAAACTTTGCTGGTTATTATGTAGAAAAAATAGGCAAAGTATGAACAAGAGTTGCAACACTATCAATTTATGTATATTGAACAAATCATCTACAAAGGGTGGTTCTATACAGATTCGGGTATTATGTATGGAGCCATCATCAAACGCATTAGATTATAGTTAATTAACTCTTGTTTCATACTCGCCTATTCCTCTACACATCTATTTTTTTGCCAAGCAATAGTTTTATAGATTGTGTCTAATTTCTGTAACTTTGTAATCTTAAAGAAACAGAGCAAAGCATATGAGAAATTATTACGGACTTAAATGTATTCAGAAACTATTGTTTGGAAAGGGTGGTTTCGTACCGATAACGGACTTATGTACGGAGCCATCATTAAGCGTACCAAATTATAGTTGATTTCTCATATCGCTTTACTCTGTTTTATATTGAAGATACGGAAAGGATGTCTATTCACAGAAAAAGGCTTCACTTAACACAAGGCACTCTAAATGCCTAAAAACGACTGAATATGCAAGAAATGTTAGTTTTCACTCGTTTGGAATGCGATGAACAAGGCAGACTTGTCATTGCAATGTATTACAAAAAGCCTAAATAAGTGTGTAATTGTTCTTCATCCTTCCGTATCTTAATTTTGCCAAGCGATTTTTCTCACCAAAGTTTATGTAAGCAAACAGATTACTCGCTTGCTTATGAAAGATATAAACTTTGGAGCATTTGAATCTCTTTATGACTTCTACACAGCATTCCCAAATGAGGAAACATGTATTGCTTATCTTGAAAAGGTCTTATGGCCCAATGGCGTTGTATCACCATATGATGTAAGTTCCAAGGTGTACAAGCGTGGCGATGGTTATTACCGCTGTAAAAATACTGGTAAGAATTTCAATGTCCGTATTGGAACAATCTTTGAGAATACCAAGATTCCTTTGCGTAAATGGTTCCTTGCTATGTAT
>JAEIGA010004295.1_pt1 | contig 22055 bp, 18 predicted proteins | sample 9270691 | NCBI WGS metagenome assembly JAEIGA01 (sample SAMN17057246, study PRJNA624740) | gut metagenome | biome: biome; isolation source: fecal sample | host: Bos grunniens | place: China: Xizang | collected 2019 | reverse complement strand
CCCGCTCCCCGCCCAAGAGCAGGGCGATGTTGCGCAGCTCTGGCAGAGATATGCCGAGCTGGGCATGTTTGATAAATTGCTCACCGAATTGGAAACGGAGAGCCGAAAAGGGGACTCGGCCCGGGAAGCGGAGCTCATCCGTACCCTGTTGACTTATTGGGAGCCCATTATGAATCAGCGGCGCTTGTGCAATGTAAACAGCCATTGGTATGGTGATGGGGTCTATGGCTCCATAAGCTACCGTACCCAAGACATGCCGCAAGGGCTAATGCAGCAGCTCCACGCCTACCGAACCAAGGCCGAAGAGCTCACCGAAGAGGAGCGGAATCAGTTTATGGCCCTTTTTACCCAGAAGGAAGCCTACATCATCGACGCCGCGCCCGATGCCGGTAAGATTGACCGGATTATCCAGCACATCTACCGGGAAGAATATCCCCAGGCAATCAGCCAGCTTGCCCGGCTGCGCCAGGAACACCCGGATTACTGCCCGCAGGCCTTTGCTGAACTGTCAGCAGCACTGACCACCCCCAACCGGCTGAAACTCCTTCTGCTCTGTACCAGACTCCCACTCGGCGTCATCCGGGAGACGCATTTTGTAAAATAAATGCGTTTTCACGCCATCGGCAACAAAAAATGCAGGAACCGCGCTGCAAAATGCCCGTGCGCTTGAGAGGAGGGGCGGAAAGCCCATTCTAGAGAGCAATGGTTCCCCAACGGTTGTATCCTACGCTTGGTAAGGTGTTATTTGCGTTTTTCGAAACGGAAAAAGCCGTGTTCAAAGCCGGGCGTATCATCGGTGCCGGGGCGGTCTTCTTCCGGCTGGTGTGGGTCAGGATGTTTCTCGTTGAAATACTCGACAATATGAAATCCGCACTTGTTGACATAGAAGTGGATGTTCCGCTTCTCGAAGTAGGGGGTACCTGTCTCCCATACTTCTGTGTCGGGGTGAAGCCTCTCGATTTCTGCCCAAATGGTTTTACCCACACCCTTGCTTTGAATACCATGCTTCACATATAAGAAATCCAAATGGTTGTGTCGAGTCTCTGAGTTTATTTGTACGATGGCGCCACCCACGATACAGTCATTTTCGATGGCTGCATAAGCGATACAGCCGGGCTTGGATAGTGATGCGTTGATGTGGCTTTCCGGGAGAATCTCTTCCGTAATGGAGCCGTACTCCGCCTCCGCTCCTTTCTGAAAAGCCTCTTGCATGTCGCGCTTGAATGCCGGGAGGTCTTTGTCTGTCACAATTTGTATTTTGATGCTCATATATTAATCTTGTTAGTTTTTCTCGTGGAGTTTGCCGTCTTCCATCATCCGATTCGGTCAAATACATCGATAGCGTGGTGGTCGTGGGTGACGACCGGAACCTCGGTGTTGTGAGTATGCACTACATTTTTGCGCAGTTTCACCTGTCTAGTTTTTTTCATCATTTTAATGCTGACTTAAGTATACCAAGCAGAAATGAATAATAAAGCGCAAAAAATAAAATGACGCATAGAGTGTATGGTGACGCTCAGTTTGCTCCTTAGTTTGGAAAAATATATTTGACATTGCTACATGAATATGTTACACATCAGCCCGACAGAAGCACAACTGCGCTCTGAAAATTAATTTAATCACACCAACGACGTACAATGAATAAAGATGCCCGTGAATGGACAGAAGGCGAGAAGAAGTTCTTTGCAATGAAAGACAAGTTTTCTCGTGAAATGTGGTTGCAGGAGCAACTGGAAAAGATACTTGTATTATCTCATCGCGCAATGACGTTTTGGGATGCTCGGTACTCTTCGTGTTCGGAAGATTCGGAATTTTATGAAGAACTTACCGATATAACGATGGACATCAGGAATATAAGCGGTGAGTTGACTGCAATGGGGGCGACTCATGCGGATTGTATTCTTTTCGATGAGTACGATGAGGATGGGAATGTCGTGTAGAGCAATGCCTTCTACATTAAAGTAACAATAACATTAAGCCAAAAAAAAGCGAGCTCTTTTCAGAGCTCGCTTTCTAAGATACACGCGGATGGCGGCAAGGCGTGTGTATTTACAAATCCTTGGTCTTTCGCTTTTTGGAGGATTTCTTTTTGGCCTTCTTTTTGGGCTGATCTTCTTCGTCATCATCCGCTGATTCATCAGGCTGAGTTGCCGACGTGTCTTGAGCCGGAGCAACCTTAGCGACTAGCTCTTCGTAAGAGGCTAGGATGGCGGGGCCTACCCATTCGTTATCCGTGTAGCTACCGCTGGCGATGGATTTCTTTTCACCGGTGGAGGCATCGCGCATGGAGATTTCTCCGTTTTCGTAGCTGAAATAGGCCAGCGGAATGCCATTGGCATCCGTTGCTCGCAAACTGTAGGTGCCGTAGCTTTGTGCTTTGCCTCGGGCGTCTGCTTTGAACAAAGCGTCGCGCGTTTCGCTGAGGAACACGTTAACTACCGGGCATTTGATGGCAAGTGAGCGCTTGGCGGCTTTTTTGCCGCGAGCTTTGCCTTTCTTATTATTAGCGGAAGTGTCTTTTTGCTCCGGCGGAAAATCGAGGTACATCACCATCTCGGCGCCACTGCCTGTTATCTTTTTATGGACAGGAATCAAGGGCTTGGTAATAGACTCGAGCTTATTATCTTGGTGCGCATTATACCCCATGTAAACAAGGAAAAACACCTTGGCATTTTGGTCATATTTGGGTGTATTGAGCACAATGCCTGAGTCTTGGCGATTGGCTTTGATGTAGTCCGCAATAGAGTCCGTTGACGCAGCTTGGGCTTGCGGTGTAAGGTAGAGGCAGGACATGAGCCCCAGCAGCAAGCTGCATCGTTTCAGAAAGTGGAACATGGTAAGAAATGGTTAGAATTTGTGCTATGCATACCGGTTTGGCATGCAAGGCAGTTATAACATGCAGATGGGTGCTTGTCAACCCGTTTACATGCCGAGCTCGTATTTATTAGCCGGTGGCTGCTCTACTGCGCGGCGATACGGCGGAGGAGGGCAAGGGTGAGGGTGCCGGTTTCAGCGAGGGATTTGGGGCAGATGCGGGACATGTTGTCGCGCGGGGTGTGCCACCAGATGCTGCCGACGAAGTCCGCAATGAGGTTGATGGTAGCAACGCCTGCACGGCGGAAGGGGAGGTCGTCATCCATGTAGGATTCATCAGCAAGCTGCCAGCGTTTGGGGGAGAGTTTTTGCTCTTCCACGAGCTCCAAGTAGAGCTCTGCAAGGGTGACATCTGTGTCGAAGAGGGGAACTTTAACCACCTTGTTGCGTGCGCCGACCATGTCCAGATTCACCTGGTAGAGCGGGAGCTGTGCGCCGCGGCGAGCGACGTCGAACTTGGAGCCGTAGAGCCCGTCCTTCTCGGTCATACGCGGGGCGAAGGATTCTTCACCGTCAAAGAACACGAGCTCGATTTGTGTGGCGAGCTGCGGCTCTTTGGCCAGCACTCGGGCAAGCTCTACGATGGCAGCAGCACCGCTGGCGCCGTCATCCGCTCCCTGGAAATCCGCGCAGATGCCTTGCTTGGTATCAATGTGGCAGGTGAGCAGAATGGGGCGGGCTGTAGCTTGGGCTCCGAAGGTGGCATGTAGGTTCACCATGGGGGTGCCGTTCGGCGCGGTGAAGGAGTGGCGGGTGATGGTCCAGCCGTATTCCTCAAGATAGCGGGAGAGGTAGCGCAGCTGTTGCTCATAGGCAGCAGAGCCGGAGGGGCGGGAGCCCATAGCGCACAGGGCTGCGCAGTGTATGTAAGCGTTGTCCCCGCAAAAATGCTCCGTTGCTTGCAGCTCCGCCGCCGTTTTTACGGCGGGGGCGGGCTTTGCTTCATTGGCAGCTTGCTCATCACAGCAGCACAGCGTCAGCAGTGCAGCCGTAAGTGTGGGGAGGAGCAGAGTACGCATGATGGAGATATTACACCGGAGCGTTGACACCGAAAATCTGCAGGATGCGGATGAGCTCATCCTTGCCGATGTAGGGAATCTCGATAACGCCGTTGTTCTTGCCCTTGAGGGAGATGTTCACCTTGGTGCCGAAGTCGCGGGAGAGCTGCTGGCACACCTGCTCATAGGCAGCGGGGAGCACTTTGGGCGTGGTGACGGGCTTGGGAAGCTCCGGGTTGAGCAGGGATTTCACGAGCTGCTCCGTCTGGCGTACGGTAAGACCATTTTCCGCAACGCGTGTAGCGGCGGTGATTTGGGCGCTTTCCTCCTTGAGCTGGAGCAGCACCTTTGCGTGCCCTACGCTGATGCGGGCGGTCTCCAGCATCTCACGCACGGGCTCGGCGAGGTCCAGCAAGCGCACCATGTTGGCAATGCCGGCGCGGGATTTACCCACGTGGCGGGCAATAACCTCTTGGCTCATGCCGAAGCGGGTTTGGAGCAAGCGGTACTGCTCCGCTTCTTCCAACGGGGTGAGGTCCTCGCGCTGGAGGTTTTCGATAAGCGTCAGCTCAGCAACTTCGAGATCTGTGGCGTCCTTAACAACGATGCGAACCTCATCCAAGCCGAGGCTGCGGATGGCACGCAGACGGCGCTCACCGGCGATGAGCTCGTACTTGTCATCAATTTTACGAACAATAAGGGGCTGGATAAGGCCACGCTCGCGGATGGAATCCGCCAGCTCGCGTATTTGCTCTTCATTGAAATGGCGGCGGGGTTGGAACGGAGAAGCCAAGATTTGGTCAGGCTTGGCGACGATAACGCGCCCCTCATCAACCATTTCTTCCGTGGCTGTTTCCGTGTTGCGCTTTTCTGTTTTTTTAATCAGAGCGCCCAATCCTTTACCTAATGCTTGCCGTGCCATATCGCGGGAGCATTCTACCTTATTCCTCGGTAAAAAGCAATCATTTTTTGCGCGATTGCGCGCTTATGCCAATTTTAATTTCGGGGAAAGGTGCAGGGGGGTAAAAGTAAGCGGGCAACCTGTGCTGTTGCACTGTTGCCCGCTGAATATCAAAGATGTTGAAAAAAAGGTTATTGTTCCTCGTCTTCTTGAATGGTGAGGCGCACCGCAAAGTTCCTTTCCGGGGTCTCAGTCCATGATGCACAAGACATGACACCGCTGAGCTGGCCTTGCTCGTTAACGGTCAGGATGAGTCGGCCATCAGCTGCGTCGTACACCTCAGCGGTGGGCTCATCGGGGTCATATGCTCCATCGTAGAGGGTTACGTCCACCTTAGAGGAGCCGTCTTCCTCACGAACCATGTTGCAGCGTCCGGAGATGGAAATGCTGGCTTGGGGCAATTTGGTGTCATAGAGGATGCCGTAGAAGTGGATGGCGTTCTCAAAAACAGTGGCTTTTTCAACCTTGAGGGTGAGCTCGCCGAAGCGACCATCGCGAGTCCACTCACCGCTGAACTTTTTGTTCTCGGAGAATGAGGCGATGCAGAAATCGTGCCATTGCTTTTGAGCGGCAGTGCGCTCGCTCTCTGCTTTGGCCACTTCCTCAGCCTTGCGGGCTTCCTCCGCCTGGCGGGCTTGGCGGGCTACCAGCTCTTGGCGCAGGGGCTCCTCACGGGAGATGAGGTAAGTCTCCACCGCGGAGATGAAGGCATCCGCCTTGGCCTTAATATCCGCGTTGCGGGCATTGGCAAAATCTTGCGTGAGGATGGGAGCCCCTTCCGGCAGGGATGATGCCGGAGTCATGTAGGCGAGCGGAGCGATGAGATCCTCTTTTTCTACCACGTTAGAGAACTCCCACTTGCCGGCATTGTACATGGCATCCAAGCTGAACTCGATGGTGATGAGCTCACCGGCTGCGCGTGTTTGAGCATAGCAATAGCTCTCAGAGAGGTTTACGAGCTCGTTGTACATCTGCTGGAGGTTTTCCGGCAGGGCCTTGGGTTGCTTGTCCTGCTCTGTCAGCACGGAGCTTTCCGCACCCATGTTAAGGAGATAGGCGGAGTCAGGGCGGACGGCATCATTGTGAATGTTCTGCACTACCTTGCGACCCTCCTTGAATTCGTCGGGGGATTGCTGTTTTGTGTAGAGGTTCTCCGAAACGGAAATAGTGACTTTAGCCGTCAGCTGGTGGCCGCCGTTTCCGCGGGGCGTGGACTCCAGCTCCACCTTGTCCAGTTTGATGAAGGCGAGGTGGCTGAGTTTTTGGGTGAACAGCTCCGTAACCTCCTCTACAGAGGGGGGCTGTTCAGCAGGGTTAGGCTCCGCTACCTGCTCTGCGTCTGCAGCTGCAGTTTGTTGCGGTTGGGCAGGTTGTGCGGACGTGTTCTTGCTGTCATCGCAAGAAATCAGACCCACAACAGACGTGGCCAGCAGTGCTGAATAAATCAGAGGCTTTTTCATGGTGATACTGAATAAACGGCTTAGATTCCGAGTTTCATTCTCTGTGTCGCTGTATTTTGCATGAAAAAGGCTTGTTTGTCAAGTCTGTAGAATGCCAAAATCCAAGACATAGGGTAGAATCTAGTTATTTTGAGGGGGGATTTTCGTTTTTTTGAGATTTTCCGGTAAATGATTTGAAGAATCCCCAGTCTGAAATGGAGGGGAACTCCACCGTGCCGAGTCGCGCGCGGAGAAGGAACCAGAGCTTGCGGAAGTTGTTCACGCTGTATCGTCGCTCAAAGACGCGATATTCATCCGACTGCATTTTCTCCAGAATGTTGTGGTAGATGAGGCTCATTGCCTGAGCTGGGATGAGCGCGTTGCGGTCTTCCACAGAAAGCTGCTGGTACTGTTCCTCCGCTTCACCGAAGAATTTTTCCGCGAGAGCAGCCTCATAAGCTAACAGTTGGCGCACGCGGAAGTTGTACCGCTGCTCGCGGATGTCGTCGTGCGATACGCCGAAGAGCTCCATGTCTTGCTTGGGGAGGTAGAAGCGGTTGTATTTCCGGCAATCCTCAGCCACATCGCGCAGAATGTTGACGAGTTGCAGCGCGTAGCCGAGGGCAATGGCGTACTTTTCCGCCTTCGGGGAAGCGCCCATCACCGTAGCGCTGGTAATGCCGACACAAGATGCTACTTTGTAAGCGTAGGCGAGCAAATCCTCACGGGTTTCCGGTTGCACGGGCGAGATGTCGCCGCGGCAGCCTTCGATAAGGCGGCTCATGGGCGATGTGTCCAACTGCAAATCGGTAACTAACTGGCGAACTTCACTTTCAATACCCGGTGAGGCTGCGAGCTTGCCGGTGATGATGTCTTCCCACCGGGTGAGCGCGGTGTGGCGCTCGGATTCTGTCATGCCCGGCTCATCAACGATGTCATCCACAATACGGCAAAACGCGTAGAACTGAGCCATGTGCATGCGCTTTTCCTGAGGGAGGTCGAGCAGGGTGAATGCCAAGTTGGATTTGGCGTTTTTTGTGATGGAATCTGCCTCGGACATATTGAAAGAAAGTGTTATGATGTGAGAAATCAGTCAATGAGCCCCCAGTGAGCGGAGAACGGCCAGATGGTGAATGAAGCCGGGCCGAGCACGTTGAATTGGTGCACCGGTCCCCAGTAGCGGGAGTCTTGAGAGTTGACGGTGTTGTCGCCCAAGGCTGCGTATTCACTGAGGATGGGCTCTGCGGTATCTTTCTTCAGCAGTATAGAGGGCTTGTGCGCGGAAAGGTAGTAACGAGCGTAAGTATCCCACTCTTTCCGGATAAGCTTGTAGCGCTCTTTCTCCTGTTGGGAGGCGCGGAAATCAGGTGCTTTAGTCGGTATGCTGACCTTCGGTGCGCTCGGGTAGTTGTAACCGGTGGCGTTGTATGGGGGCTTGCATGCAGCTACACGTTGAATGGTCCACTCTGTAGCGGGTTGCCCGTTAATAAGGAGCTGCGGTGAATCAATGGAAAGGGTATCCCCCGGAACACCACAAAGTCGCTTAATATAGTGACTGGCATCTTGCTGGTCTAAGTTCTCATCGCTGAGTTTGGTGTTGATGCCTCGGGTGTCGAACACGAAGGTTTCACCTCTTTCCGGTTTGCGGAAGTGGTATGCCATGCGGTTTACCACTACCATATCACCGGCATCCAATCTGGCACAGATGAGGGTTTCTCCCGGTTGAAGCATGCGGCTCTCATTCGCGGAAACTAACATGTTGCGCTTACCCAAGTATTCTATCAGCGCGCCGGAAGCACAGGGAACGTACTCCACGCTGCGATCGTTGAAGATGATTGCTGTTCTGGTAAAGATAAGCCAGTATTGTTCCGTGCGGAAGCCGACGATTTTTTTCGGTGAGTCAATTTTGATATTGACGTAAGAGCTGCCGTGAGTAATGGCGTGCAACGCACGCACAGGGGCGGAGGGAATCTCCTCCGGGGTGATGGGATTCACCGTAATGCCGTTCAGCGTCGGTTGCATGGACCCGGTGGGAATGCGGAACGGCTGCAGGTAGTAGGTGCGAATTCCCAAGAATATGACCATGATGACGAAAAATGATTCCACCAGCTCAATAATGACATCTCGGCGGAAGCCTTTCAGCAGCTCACCGAGGTCGTTGGCGCGTTTCGTGGCGTCGATGGTGGTCTCTTTTTTCCAGAAAAGGAGGGAGGAGCGAAGCTCCGTAATGAGCTCCGTGATTTTTTTTGTTTGCTCCTCATTGATTGTCGGTCGGTTATAATTGTAATAACGCACGAGAGCGCCCAAAGCTTCATGCCCCTTGCGTCGCCAACTCGGCGTGAACCAGGCGAATAAGGTGTCCGTTATCGCGTTGATGGGTCTGAGGAGAAATCGCATACTCTTCATATTCTACACGGTAAAATCTGAATGTGAAGCCTAAATTTCGGCATAAATGGCAGCTTGGTGGCGAAATCAGATGCTTAATCCGGCGAAAACGATGAGCGCCAGCATGAAAACGGCAGCTCCGATGCGGTACCAGCCGAAAATGGCCAAGCTGTGTTTGTTCAGGTAGCCTACCATCCACTTAACCGCAATAATGGCGCTGAGCCAGGCTGTGATGGTGCCTGCGATGATGGGGCCCCAGCCGATTTGGGCTACCATGTCATTGCCGTGTTTCCATGCATCATACACGGTAGCGGCTCCCAAGGTGATAAGGCCGAGCAGGAAGCTGAATTCCACCGCTGCTGCAACACTCAGACCGGCAAAAAGGCCACCCAGCATGGTCATTAAGCTGCGGCTTACTCCCGGGCACATGGCTATGCATTGCAGTATGCCGACTTTGAGAGCCCCGGTGTAGCTGAGCTCTTCCAGCGGTTTGCCGGCAAAGGCGTCTCCTTTTTTTGCGCGGGCTCGCACGTAGAGGAGGATGGCTAAGCCACCGACCGCCCAAGTAATGGTCACTACGGGGGCGTTAAAAAGGTAATCCTTAATGAGATCTCCGAGCAGAAGCCCGAGCACAACGGCAGGAAAGAATGCAATGAGCATGTTGAACATCAGGCGCATGCCGGCGGGAAGGGGACCTCGCTTGCCTTCATTATTCTTACAGAACAGCCAGCTCAAGGTGTCCGTAGCCATGCCTTTGACTCGTTGGAAATAAATGCCGAGAACGGCTAGAATGGCTCCACCTTGTATGCAGATTTCAAAAGCTTTCTGCGCATCATTGTCGGGTATGCCTAAAAGGTAGCGAGAGATAATCAAGTGCCCCGTTGAGCTGACGGGCAAGTACTCCGTCAGGCCTTCCACTATGCCCATGATGATGGATTCCAGTATTGTCATGACGCGCTTACTCTACCTTATTTTTCTGAAAATCTCAACTACAAAACAAAAAAAATAGCTCAGTTGCGCACAAAATAAAAAAAATGGTTGAACAGAGAGGGCAAATGTGGTAAAGATAGTGTCGTTCATTAGTGCACGGACGTCTTTCTTCATTTATGAAAAGCTTCAGAAATAAGGTAACAAAAGGTTTTACGCTGGTTGAATTATTGGTGGTGATGGCTATTATAGGTGCTATGATGGCGCTGGCTGCCAATGTGTTGCGTGATCCGGGCAGGGGGCGTAATATCAGCTCCGGTGTGCAGATGCTGGAAAATATGATTCAGGAGGCGCGTGCCACTGCCATCGGTAACGATACGTATACGCGCGTCATTATTGCTTGTGATGAGAAAGACAGCTCCTCTGACTCCATTCACCTGCGCTACATCACTGTGCAGAAGCTCGTTCGTGATGAAAATGAGAACCGCCGCTATGACGGAACGGATGTGCGCCGCGAAGGTGAATGGGAGTCTACTTCCTCCGGTGCATTCTTGCCTGCCGGTGTGTATTTCAGTCCTTCATACAGCCTTGAGCTGCAGTGGATGGAGCATGCCCGTGATACCCTGCTTGAGGTGGATGACAGTGCCCGTATTTCCGGTTTGGGGCGTGCCATGGTCTATTATATTGAGTTTGACGAAAAGGGCCGTTTTGTAACGCCGGAAACAAAACCCGGTGAGCCGAGTCGCCCGCGTCGTTTGGTGTTGATAACCGGTAGACTCGGTAACGGCCGCCATTCCGTTGACGGTGTGGATCCCGTTAATACTGATGATAAGGGCCGCCCTGCAGTTGCAAAGGGCTTGGTTCTGTGGCCTTCCGGTAACTACAGCGTAATGATGACGCCCGAGCAGGTGTATGATGAAAACATTTACGCGCCTGAGAAGAAGCCTCGCGATAAGTCCGATAAAGGTAAGAAAAACAAGAAAAAGGACGACAAAAAGAAGCCCAAGAAGGGCGAGGGTAAGAAGTAATATTCACCCGTAGACTAATTTTCAGTATTTGAGATATGAAGAGGGTAAGATTAAACGCACGTAAGGGGTTCACCTTGATGGAGACCTTGCTGGCACTGGCATTGGTGGCAACGTTGGTGTCTATATTTTTGGTGGTGTTTGTGCCGGCTCGCGGGATGGTGCAAAAATCTTTGGCTCAGCAGGATGCGGAGCGCTTGATTGGTGTGTTGCGTACGGAGATGCGCACGATTCGCAATGATGAGCGCACCACCGGCAAGTCCTCAGAATCACAGTATCGCACCACTTTTGACAAAGGCTTCTATTGGCTGAAGAAAACGGACTCGCCCAAGACTGCAATCGTTATCTTCTCCTATCGTGAAGACTTGAGTAAGAATCCGGAGCCGGATGGTACCCGCCCGCCTATTCCTGCTCGTGAGAGCGTGCCGGGAGAAACCTCTAATCTGGTTACGATTGCCTGCCCGGTGGATGATAAAGTGCATGCTGCACACATTAAGGATGCCGTAGGCCCCGTGTATGTGGTGCGCATGACTCAGCTGGAGTTCAAGGGCGGTGAGTTCAAGCCTGTCAGCAAACCCGGAATTGTCAGTGGCTACAATTCCCCTGAAGATTATTTGGAAAAGTGTGTGAATTTTGAAGTCGGTGGTCCGACCCTGTTCTATCGTGCGGATTTCTTCCTCCTCTCCTCAGCCAACCCGGCTTTGCTGAAGAATAAGAAAGATTGGAAGCGACTGGGTCAGCCCATTTTCTCTTCCACGATGTCCATCGGTACTTCTAATTAAGTGTTCACCCAGATTTTGTTCGTATTAACATGAAGATTTCTGCCTCCAAAAGAAAATATCGCGGTTTTACCTTGGTAGAATTGTTGACGGCCATGGCCATCACGGCTGTGTTGGTGCTCTCCATCATGCAATTGACGACGCAAGGTATTTCTCTGTGGAAGGATGTAAACGATGATGTCGCGACTACCTCCACAGCTCGTGTTGCACTGCAAACGATGCAGCGCGATTTGGAATCATACCAGATGAAACCCGGTGCAAACGATTACCAGTGGTTTTTTGCGTGTAAGGATGATGAAATGGATTCCCCGGAGTCTCACGGCGTGAAAGCCCCCGCTCGCAAAAAGGGGAAGGGCAAGGGGAAAGCAAAACCGGGTGCGCTTTCCTATATTCCGGAATCTGCGCGTTTCATTTTCTTTGCCTGTGCGCCGGATCGTAACCCTGCCGTATCAAGCGACCCCTCCGCTCGTGCCGGTTACCGCCAAGAGCTTGCCAGCGCCAATGATCGCGAGGGTGACCCCTACTTGGGAGATGTGAATGCCGTTGGGTATCGCTTGGAGTATAAGGACCACATCCAGAATAAAGCCGCCCGTGCGGGGGAGTCCGGTATATACCCCGTGTTTGCATTGTACCGCAACGTTGTATCCCAGCGCCGTACGTACAATGAGCTGCTGTGCAAGAATGACCTCTATAATGCCTATCGTGGTGTTGCTGCGGATTCCGAGGAGGATATCATTTGTGATAATGTGGTGGAGATGAACCTGACTGTCAATATTGAGTACATCAGCTCCGAAGCATCTGATAAAAGAGAAGCTGAAAAGCGTTTGGCTACCGCAACTGTTATTTCCTCCAACGGTAAGGGGGAAAAGGTGATTGTTACCGGTGATTCCGTAACGGTGGGTGGGAGCGTGTACCCGAATGCACGCATTGTTTCCGCTCAGATTTCCGTGACTGTGCTGACGGAGGAGGGCGCTGCTCTTGTGGAGCGCATGCGCCAGGGTAAGGCTCGCCCCCCGCAGCCGGTGGATTTCTTTGCGCGCTACACCCGCCAGTTCTCCACTTCGGTGAATTTGCCTCAACCTTATTGATTTCGGTTATGAGCTTTGAAATGCAACAATCTGTACCGGATGGACTGCTCCCGCAGTCCATCTGCCTTTGGTGCGACCCTGTTTTGCGCACCGGCTATGAAAATATGGCGGCGGATGAGCTGCTCAGCCGTCGCTCTGAGGCCTGGTTGCGCATATACGGTTGGGCAAAACCGGCTGTCAGCTTCGGGTACTTTGATTCTACACCCGTGGCTGCCTCCATTTTCCCCGGTGAGGGTATTGAATATATTCGCCGCTGGACCGGCGGTGGCATCGTTGACCACCGCAAGGGGTATACCTATACGGTCACGTTGCCTGCAAAAGAGGGGGTGATTTATCCGCCTGCGGACCGTTTGTATAAATGGATACACGGAGCGCTTGCTGAGGCCTTGATTGCCAGTGGGGTGGAATGCCGTTTGTTGGTGGAGGATGCGCCGGATGGTGGGCGCGCTTGTTGGGCGAGTCCGGTTGCCAGTGATATCGTTGATGCCGCAGGTAACAAATTGGCCGGTGCAGGGCAGCGTAGATACCGCGGTGCCGTATTGCACCAAGGATTGATTCAGGAATGCGAGCCTAGGGAGGGGTGGCCGCAACTGTTGGCTGCAGCCTTGGCTCCTCAAGTAGTTGTGATAGAAGGTGATGAGCCTTACCCCGGTTTCGCTGTTGAGCTGGAGGAACTGTGCCGTACCAAGTATTGCACGGCGCAGTGGAATGATGAATCTCACGGACGCCGCAGGCCTACCTCCTCATGAGTTCTATCGCCGCCAGATATCGCAACAATGTAGCCGCCGTTATCATGGATGCGGATGGTTATGTCTTGCTGGGGCGTAAGAAGGAGTCAAGCCGTTATAGGCATTTTCCCCAGGGCGGTGTCGGCAAAAAAGAGCTTTTGGAGGAGGCGTTATGGCGCGAACTGCAGGAGGAGGTCGGGCTGAGCTCGCAGGGGCTGCGCATTGTTTCCCAACTGGCGGGTTTGCGTTACGATTACCGCAAAAAAAATAAAAAGAAAAAAGATTGGGACGGGCAGGAGCAAACTTATTACTTCATTCGATGTGAGGGGCGGCGTCCTGTAGTCAGCTGTGATGACAGCCCGGAGTTTGCGCTCTTGGAGTGGGTGCATTACCGCGAGCTTACTCCGGAAATGTTCGTGCCGTTCAAGCGCTGTGTTGTGGAGCAGGTGCTGGCTTTCTTTTTTCCGGATACTGCGGAGAATGTGGATGAGCATTTGTTGTCATTGAACGTGGCGGTCCACTATGAGTTTTCAGAGGAATCTGTATTGGAAAATTATGCCCCGACGGATAGAACTTTTTTTGCCGGCGGTAAGCAAGATGCTCTCGTGCAGATGGCTGATTTGAAAGAGCGAATACGCGCAGCTCAGAAGAAATGTGATTCCTTGTGTGCTTCTCTCGGTATGCCGAAGCCGCGCACCCTTGTCTTGTTGCATGATGCAGAGCTTGTTTCCAAGCGTCGCCTGAATTGCTTGCGCCGCATAGCCGAGTTGTTTGACCCCTTGCTGACGGAAGTGCAGAAACCTGAGGATATGGCTGCGCTTTCATGTGACGGGCAATATCTCAGCCCGTGTCTTTCCCGTCTGATTCCCCGTGCCGGTGAAACTTTGGTTACTGCCACTTCCGTTTATCAGCTGTTCGGTCTCTATCCCGATTGCGTGGATTTTGTGGAGCATGTGGCAGATTTTGAGCAAATGTTCTATGCTGAGGATACCTGCGTGCTGAAGTTTTACCTGAATATCACACCCGAGCAAAGTGCCCATTCGTCCGCTGATTTTAGCTGGCGCAGAGATGATGTGCAAGAGGTGATGCGCGCTACTTCCTCTGCTTTTCCGTGGTATATCGTGCCTGCAGAAAAGAAGTGGTACCGTGATTTTGTGATTGCTTCCATCGTCGCGCAAAGCTTGGAAAAACGCCTGCAACACTTGGAAAAGGCGCTTCCGCACACTTGAGAAGTGAAAAAAATGCCGTCAGTACGCACAATTGCGGAAAATTGACTCGCCATGAGCCATTCCTCATGGTATAGTGTTGCCATGAAAAGAACTCTGGTAAAACATGCGCTTGCCAGTGATGCAGCGCAGGATTCTATTCTTGTAGAGGGCTGGGTACGCACCCGCCGTGATTCTAAGGCCTTTTCCTTCTTGGAAATCAATGACGGTACCAGTTTGGCATCCATTCAGGTAATTGCCGATGCGGGTATCCCCGGCTATGAAAACATCTCCAAGATGTCTACCGGTGCTTCCGTTTCCGTGCAGGGACGTTTGGTTGAGAGTCCCGGTAAGCAGAAGTGGGAAATTCAGGCTACCTCCGTGGCACTTATCGGTACCTCACCTGAGAGTTACCCCCTGCAGAAGAAGGGGCACTCCCCGGAGTTCTTGCGTACGATTGCTCACTTGCGCCCGCGTACCAACCTGTTCGGTGCAGTGTTCCGTACCCGTTCCCGCATTGCTGCCGCTGTACATAAGTTCTTCTTGGACCGTGACTTTGTATGGGTTCACACCCCCATCATCACCGCCTCTGACTGTGAGGGCGCCGGTGAGATGTTCCATGTGACCACACTTGACCCTTTGGCTGAGAATAAGAGCTATGATAAGGATTTCTTCGGCAAGGCTGCCAGCCTTACCGTGTCCGGTCAGCTTGAGGGTGAGACTTTTGCTTGTGCTCTGAGCAATATCTACACCTTCGGTCCCACCTTCCGCGCTGAGAACAGCAACACCACCCGCCACGCTGCTGAGTTCTGGATGATTGAGCCAGAGGTCGCTTTCTGTGATATCTACGGTGATATGGATATTGCTGAGGCGTTCATTAAGCACATTGCTGATACGATGCTGGCGGATGAGAGCGGTGATTTTGAGTTCTTCTGCAAATTTGTGGATAAGGGGCTGCGCGCCCGCTTGGAGGAGGTGAGCAAGAAACCCTTCGTGCGTTGCTCTTACACCGAGGCAATCGACATCATGCTTGCCAGCGGTGAGAAGTTTGAGTATCCTCCCTACTGGGGTATGGACTTGCAGAGCGAGCACGAGCGTTTCCTGACGGAGCGCCACTTCAAGTGCCCTGTGATTGTATACAATTATCCCAAGGAGATTAAGCCGTTCTACATGCGTCTTAACGACGATAATAAGACGGTGACCGCCATGGACGTGCTGGTTCCCGGCATTGGTGAGATTATCGGCGGCAGCCAGCGTGAGGAGCGCTTGGATGTACTGGAGGGTAACATTGCACGCTTGGGTATGGATGCGGAGGCGTACTATTGGTATAACGACTTGCGCCGTTATGGTACCGTGCCTCATGCCGGTTTCGGTGTAGGCTTTGAGCGTCTCATCATGTTCGTGACCGGTGTGCAGAATATTCGCGACGTGCTGCCTTATCCGCGTACGCCCCGTAACTGCGAATTCTGATAAATCCGCAGAAAACCGAGTTTTTAACTTGTCAGACAGCTTTTTTAATGCTATAAGAAACACGTTACGTTATGAATATCCAACCGAAATTCACACCCGTGCTCGACCCGGGCTTCATTGCCCCGGTGCTTTGGACCAAGGCTTATGAGGAGAAAGTGGCTGCTACGCCCGGCTCCCATGCCATTGACATTGCCCTCACTCGTATGGATGGTACCTGCTTCCGCTGGAGCGGTATGGTTCTTCCGTCCTCTGAGGAGAATGATGCTCTGAACAACCAGTACATTGAGCGTATCGTCAAGTTCCTTCTTTGGATGAAGGGCGGCTGCACCATCATGGTAGCCGGTGATGACAAGATTGCTGACATGCTGGCTGCTACCTACTGCGCCGGTGGTGCTCGTGAATTCGACTGGGACTTCATCGGTAAGAAGATTTACGACCGTTCCATCGAAATCGTGAAGGTGGCTTGCCCCTGCGAGCTTCCCGCCGAGAACTCCACTTCCGTATCTCTCGGTCGCAACTTGGACGGCTACCGCATCGGTTTCGACCTCGGTGGTTCCGACCGTAAGTGCGCAGCCGTGATTAACGGTGAGGTTGTATACTCCGAAGAGGTGGTGTGGGATCCCTACCACCAGACCGACCCCAACTATCAGGTAGAGGGTGTGCATGACTCCTTGGAGCGTGCTGCCAAGCACCTGCCGCAGGTGGACGCCATCGGTGGCTCCGCTGCCGGTGTGTACGTAAACAGCGAGCCCCGCGTAGGCTCTCTTTTCCGTGGCATTGCTCAGGATGATTTCGTGAACGTGATTCGCCCGATGTTCAAGAACCTCAAGGACCGCTGGAGCAAGATTCAGGGTAAGGAGGTTCCCTTCGAGGTGGTGAACGACGGTGAGGTAACCGCCCTTGCCGGTGCTATGGGTATGAATGATGATGCCGTGCTCGGCATTGCCATGGGTACCTCTCTTGCTGCCGGTTATGTTGACCCGGAGGGTCACATCATGCCCTGGCTCAATGAGCTCGCTTTCGTTCCCGTGGACTATCAGGAGGACGGCGGCGTAGACGAGTGGTCCAAGGATAAGGGTGTAGGTGCTATGTACTTCTCCCAGCAGGCTGTTGCCCGCTTGGCTCCCCGCGCCGGTTTTGACTTCGGCGCCATGCCTTACCCGGAGCAGCTCAAGAAGGTACAGGCCGCTATGGCCGAGGGAGACGAGCGCGCTAAGAAGATCTACGAGACCATCGGCGTCGAGTTCGGTTACACCATCGCCTACTTCTCCAAGTTCTACTCTGTGCGCAACCTCCTGTTCCTCGGTCGCGTAGCTACCGGTGACGGCGGCCAGCTGATTATCGACAAGGCTAACGAGGTGCTGAGTGGTGAGTTCCCGGAGCTTTCCATCACGCTTTGCGTACCGGATGAGAAGACCAAGCGTCACGGCCAGGCTGTGGCTGCTGCTTCTCTTCCCAAGCTGGGTTGAGTTTATCTGAGTAGTTACTGATTCTTCTCATGATGAGCCGTGCAGGATGCACATGCTGCGCCTGCACGGCTCTTTTAATGAAAGCAGCACATCTTCGCATCTGTTACTGATAGTAAAAATATGTCCAAGAAACCTGATATTTGGCGCTGCCCGCGATGCTCCGCTGAGTTGGATATTGCGGAACTTGGTTTTTATGCGAATGTGGAGTGCCCCGCCTGTGGGCATTCTGAGTATGTGCACACCTTGTTGGCGAACTTTCGCATTGAAGGTTTGCTGGGCATTGGCGGTATGAGCGTCGTGTTGCGTGGGCGCGATGTTGTGCTGAACCGTCCGGTTGCCATCAAGGTATTGAATGAAACTTACCGTAATCAGCCGGAGCGAATAGCTCGTTTTGAGAATGAGTGCTCACTCATGGCGAAAGTGAGACACGATAACGTTGTGTCCGTTTATTCTGCCGGTTGGGCTCGTGGGCAATTTTACATTGCTATGGAGCTTGTAAGCGGCAAAAATCTGGAGACTGTTGTTACTCCGGAAAATCCGCTCAAGCCATTAAGGGCTTTAGAGGTTACTACGCAGATTGTAAAAGGATTGGAGGCTGCGCATAATGCCGGGTTACTTCACCGAGATATGAAGCCCGGCAATGTGATTATCTCTTCCCAAGGACAAGCTAAAGTGCTCGATTTCGGTTTGGCTCAGGGGCGTGCTCAGGAGGATTCGGAAGAAGTGATTTGGGCCACGCCGTTTTATGTCCCGCCGGAGACCTTGCAGCGCAACCAAGAGGATGCACGCACGGATATGTATGCCCTTGGGATGACCTTGCGTTATTTGCTGACAGGGGAAGAAACACTGCCCGGCGCTCCGTCTTCCGTGACTGCTTTGCTGAATGCAAAGAGTCAATTATCTCCCTTTGCTGACATTATGCCGCGCGCGCCGGAGTGTTTGTGCGAGTTAGTGGACCGTATGACCTCGTTCGAGCCTGCAGACCGTCACGATAACTATGCAGATTTGTTGGCCGAGCTAAAGGAGGTAAGTGATACCATCAGAGCAGCGCAAGACGAATCGCTATCTCCTCGTCTGCGGAGTAAAAGATTTCGCAACAGATTGGCTTTTGTTGCAGGTTGCGCCGCTTTGGGGGTGGTCGCTTTTTTCACTTGCCGGATGTTAGGCGCACCGTCACCTCAGCGTGAGCTCATCAGAGACAAATCCGGTTCTTCCAAAAACTTTTATTTCCAGGGGGAGCAAGACCTTTCCGGCGCATTGTCTTTCATCCGAAAGGGCGATGTGGCAAGTGCTCTTAAGTGCTATTCTCGCGTGAACTCTGATGCAGTGGAGCCTACCATTTCTGCATGGGGGGCTTTGCATGCTACTTGTTTAGCATACCTCAATAAAAGAGGAGAAGAGGCGGATACACATTATTCTTCATTTTTAGCAGCCTTGGAGCGCCCATGTGCAGGTGTTGCCGGGCAGGAGATGATGGAGCAACTGCGTCTAGTGCCTGAGGCGATGGATAAACACGATGCCATGGGCAAGATTCGTGATCCTCGCATTCTGGCATTGGCACATTGTTTGCGTGTTCGCCACATGTTCGAGCTTGGTAGGACGGATGAGGCAATGAAGTCCATTAATAAAGCGAGGGAGGCTTTTTTAAATTGCAAGGAGAAGGTTTACAAGGAACAAATGGCCGAGTATACACAGAACCTTGATGAAGCTTTTTCTCACATCTTCACTCTTGATGCCAAAAGCAAAGCATTGACACTAATGCGCGAACATGAGTTTTCTCAAGCTGAGGGTTGTTTGTCCGCTATGCTGAATGAGAGCAGTGAGGATAGCGCTGAGATTGCGGTTATGGTGGAGGTGTGTGCGATTGCTAAGGAGATGAAGGCTGCGCTTATCAAAAAGCTGGGTGATCAATATGAACCCGGTATGAGTGGTGATGCGTTTTTGGAGAAGGTAAAGGTAAACAAATGCCTTGATAGTGAGCGAGCGGAAGAAATATGTGCTTTGCTTTACATGGTTCAGGCTGATTACCGTGTCGCTTTTGAGAAAAATCCGTATCGAGATGCTCCGGACAGTACCGCGCCTTTTGCTGTAGTCATGCGCGATTGGAAGATTCGCCTCGGCATGTGATTCCCCCGTCTACATTCATTTCACATGAATGAGTAGGCGTCAATATCCAAGGTTACGGTAACCTCTTTGCCCGGTGCAAGAGCTGCAATTTCCGCAGAGACGATATCGGCAATGATTCTTGCTGTGCTGCTCTTGAGCGTACATTGAAAGCGGAATTGTCCGTATGCCTTTGCAATGGGGGCAGGCATGGGATCACTGATGCTGATACTGGGGGGCAGCACTTTGAGTAGCCGCTTATGGAGAGTGTTGAGCGAGAACTCGGCCAGTTCTTCATTAACAGAACGTACTGTCAGTACAGCCATGTGGGTGTAGGGGGGGAACTCCAGCTCGCGGCGGAGCTCCAGCTCGCTTTCTGCAAAACCATCCGTATCATGCCTGCGTGCGTATTGTATTGCTGCTGCATGTGGTGTATAGGTTTGGATGATTACCTCACCGTCTATATCGCCGCGGCCCGCTCGCCCTGCTACCTGAGTCAGCAGCTGGAACGTGCGCTCCGCTGCTCGTGGGTCCGGCATGCTCAGGCCGATGTCTGCATTGAGCACGCCTACAAGTGTTACTCCAGGGAAATCCAGCCCTTTGGATATCATTTGAGTCCCTAACAAAATGTCGGTCTTTCTTGCTCGGAAGTCCGACAGTATATCCCGAAGCGCATTTTTTCTGGCCGTAACATCTGCATCAACTCGCTGAATGCGCGCGTGAGGAAAACATGAACGCAGCACTTTTTCGACCTTTTGGGTACCGTAGCCTTCCAGCATGATATTGGAGGAGCCGCATTCCGTGCATTTTTTCGGTGCGGCTGCACGGTAACCGCAGATGTGGCATATCAATCGGTTTTCCGTAGCATGGAAGGTCAATGGCAGGGAACAGTGCTCACAGCTAACGATGTGACCGCAATCCGGGCATTGCAACGCCCTGGCAAAGCCTCGTCTGTTGAGTAGAAGAATAGTTTGCTCCCCCTTTTGCAAGCGGTCGTCTATGGCCATGCGCAAGCGCTCGGACAAGATGCCCAAGTTGCGCTTGTCTTTTGCTTCGGTACGCATATCCAGTACTCGGGTGAGGGGGAGCCTTTGTCCATCCGCTCTTTTATCCATGCGCAGCAAGCGGTATTTGCCGGTTTTAACATTGTTCAGCGATTCCAGCGAGGGAGTGGCTGAGCCTAAAACGATAGTTGCTTTTTCGAGTTTAGCCCTCAGTACAGCCAGATCTCGCCCGTGGTATCGGGGTGAGTTTTCTTGTTTGTATGAAGAATCATGTTCTTCATCCACAATAATGAGACCAAGGTCTGCAACGGGTGCAAAAAGTGCTGAGCGTGGGCCGATGGCTATGCGAGCTTCTCCTCGGTGTATGGCGTGCCATTCGTCAAATCGCTCTCCATCGCTCATAGCACTGTGTAAGATGGCAACCTTGGTATTACTCGCGGCAAATCGACTCTTGAAGCGTGCCATTGTTTGCGGCGTAAGCGATATTTCCGGCACTAATATGAGTACCCCTCGCCCGGATTTCAGTACGTGAGCTGCTGCTTGTAAATATACTTCCGTTTTACCTGAACCCGTTACGCCTTGTAAGAGCAGGGGGGCACTTTCTCCTTTTTCATATGCGGAAGTAATGCTTTGAAGGGCTACACTTTGCTCCTCATTAAGCTCCATCGGAGTCGACGGGGCATAATTTTCATTTGCAGCAGGGTCACGGTGTATCACTTCTTCTTTTATGCGGATATATCCTCTTTTTTCGAGCGCTCGGCAGGGGGTAAGTGCTGCGCTTCCTCCCAAATCCGCCAATGGCTCACGTTTGTTATCGCCATTGTGCAAGTAGCGGAGAATGGATGCTTGCCGGGGAGCTTTTGCATTCAATTTGTTCAGTTCGTCATCATCCGGCCATCGTAGCAACACGGCCACTTTCCTTGTTTTTTCTTCGTGGTGCTCCCTTCGAACCGGTTCCGGTACAATGCAGCGAATCATTTGCTCTACCGGAACAGCATAATATCTTGCTGCCCACTCAGCTAAATCCATTAACTTCGGGCTGACGGCCGGCGTATCTGCAATTTTTCTGTGCAGGGATTTAAGCTTGTTACCCCACGCGTTGTCAGCTTGTGCCAGTTGTATGACCGTGCCTGTGGTTATTCGATTCCGCAGCGGAACTTCTACACGACATCCACGGCATAAATCTTTGATTCCGGCAGGAATGGCATAGTCCAGCACCATGTCGTTGAAGCCATCCAGTAGTACCTTAGCGGTTGCTACTGCGGGCTCTTCTTCAAATAATCCCTGCATACGACCTGTTGCCGTCCTCTTTTTATGCCGTCTCTTCTTCTAATTCTTCGCGGGAGAGTATGTGTACCACTACTTTAACTCCGGCTTTTTCTCCGGCGGATTTTGCCAGTGAGCGTATGGCTGACGCCGTCATTCCATTACGTCCTATTACTCTGGCTACATCATTTTGCTCCAGTACAAGCCGAAACCTCACCAACTCCCCTCCTTCCGCATGCGCTACCCTCAGTTGCGCTTGCTCCGCTTGCTTTATCATCGGCGTCACCACCGCCATCAGGTATTGGCCTATGGATTGTACTAACTGCTGCATGTT
>JAEIGA010004294.1_pt1 | contig 22055 bp, 30 predicted proteins | sample 9270691 | NCBI WGS metagenome assembly JAEIGA01 (sample SAMN17057246, study PRJNA624740) | gut metagenome | biome: biome; isolation source: fecal sample | host: Bos grunniens | place: China: Xizang | collected 2019 | reverse complement strand
TCTCACAGAAAGCCAAAAAACGAGATTTTTGAAACCAAAAAATCGAAAAATTTTGAATTTAATTTCACAATAGTTCAAAAAATGTGAAAAAACTGAACTTAAGGAGGTATAAAAATATGATTTTTGCTCATAGTTCCGATAAAAGTAAATGTAATCTAGGTGAGCTTAGTGATTTACCGGATTCATCTAAAACACCGTTCGAAAATATCGCCAAAGTCCAGGCTAATAAAACGTGGACATTAGGGGCTAGTTCCACCGGACTAAATAGAGCTGGTTTTTTTATACTCGATACGAAAGCTACAGAAATAATGATAGAAGCGGAAGTTACAATAGATAATGCTACAGAAATGATAAGTATAATATTACCGACAGAAAAGATAATGCACATCGGTAAAATGCACTACGCAAGATTTGGAACTCCTGGGTTCTATTGTATATATGAGGTAACAACTAATGGTAGAAGTTTATATGTAAAAGTGGATAGTTTTACTCACGTTTCCACAACAGTGAATTCCTTGGTTACGTCTGTTTATTATAAAGTGTAGGTAATTTTATATGAAAAATGTACTTTTCACAGAAAACGGCGAAGTAACGCTATTAACCAACGTAGACGATGGTAGTAATAAGTTAGTTATCGATGGTAACGAAATAGCTTACTCCTACTGGGTTGGTACCGGTACGTACACGTATGGGAATATCACTATAAATAAGACTAGTAGCGATTCGTTAACTAGTAACCTGGCACTTAAAGAGATTGACGATAGGGTTTACGCTTTTGTTACTTCCAAAGCGGTTAAATATGTAACGTTCGATGATGTGTACCCGGTAGGATCCATTTACATGAGTATTAACCCAGTTAACCCGGCTACTCTTTTCGGTGGCACTTGGGAAGCCTGGGGAAGTGGTAGAGTGCCGATAGGTGTTAACACTTCCGATAGCGACTTTAATACAGTTGAAAAAACCGGCGGATCAAAAACCCAAAGCTATACGCCTTCCGGAAGTAATAGCGGTGGTTCGGTTAGCGGTAATGCGCTAGGCGTTAGCGAAATACCATCACATTATCATCAGTTGTCACGTTCCAACAGTGGCGGTGGTAGAACAGACTGGGGATTAACTGGCGGAGGCGCACATGGAGGATATGTGGCGTTAGTAAATGGACAAACGACCACGTATCTAAATACGTCATCGACTGGAGGAAGTAAATCGCACGCACACGGATTTACGCAACCGACGTTTAAGGGTACACAAGCCACACTTGAAAAAGTGCAACCGTATATAACTTGTTATATGTGGAAACGAACGGCTTAGGAGGTTTAAAAAATGTATATCAATTTACAAGATGAAAAAATAGAACTTACTTCGGAGGGTATCGCAACCGGTCAAGATACGTTATCACTAACCTTAGTTAGTGACAAGTCACTTGATGAGATAGAAAACCTATTTAATCAAGATACTTCAAAATTAAGTATCGTTGATGAGAACGAAACCGAAGTAAATTCCCTCAAAGGCTACACAAAGTTACTAAGTGTGGCTAAAGATATGGTGAATAATACGATCATCGTTACACTAGGCCAGCCTAGTATAACAATTAGAGGGCTTTCCAATGTGGAAGAGATTAAGGCTATCTTAGAAAGCCAGGGCTACACCGTAGAGGGTTAAGGATGGATAGAAAAGAAGAGTTACTTAACTTAATAGGTCAAGATACTACTTTAAAACCATTAGTAAGCGAAATGGTTTACTTGGAAGAGCAGCTAGATTATTTTAGAAGCCTTCCAAAAATCAAAGTACACCCGAACGACCCAAGCAAGCAGAAGCCCACACCGGCGGCCAAGCTATATAAGGAATATTTACAACAATATACTAACGTTGTGAAGATCTTGTTAAAGGCAACCGGCACCGATGAAAGCGAAGAAGAAAGCCCACTTAGAAAGTGGATGAATCAAAGGTTAGGCGGTTAGTATGCTGATAATACCCAATAAAACGATATGGACCCCGGACAACTCCTATTTATTGGAATACCGGGGAAGAGCCGAAACCGGTGAAATCTTGATAGGTCAAGAGCTTTGGATGGAACTAGATAACCTGGCGGAAGATATGCTAGATGATAGATATATCTATAACCGTGATGATGCGCTTTTACGTATGGACTTTATGGAGCATTGTGTAAGGCTTACGAAGTCACCTTACTATAATAAGCCTATGGTGTTAATGCTTTGGCAGAAAGCACTTATAGAAGCGTTCTATAGCTTCAAAATGGCGAAGGATAGTAAAGAGCGTGGAATGTGGATAGACCGCTTTAAAAAGCTATTACTTCTAATCGCTCGTAAGAATACTAAGAGCGAAACGAGTTCAGCACTTGCCGAAAGTGAGTTAATAGTTGGCAATCCTGGAGCGGATATCGTAGCAAGCTCTAACGATGATGCCCAGGCTAGTATCGTGTTTGATGCTATAGACACGATGCGACAACTAATTGATCCAAAGGACGAAGATACAAAGCGAAATCAACGCTTTATCTTAAATAAAACCACTAACACTAAGATATTTAAGCTTAGTGATAGAACAAAAAACAAGGAAGGCCGTAATATTGATTTTGCAATCGTGGACGAAACCCACGAAATGAAGGATAACGTAATCGGTAAATCTATTGAGCAATCGCAATCCTTAAAAGACAATCCTAAATTTATCAATATTACTACTGAGGGATTCGTAGTTGATGGCTACTTAGATAAAGAGCTGGTTAAGGCTAGAGCGGTTATCAATCGTGAGGATCCCGACGACGTAGCCGGCGAGCGTTTACTACCATGGCTATACACCCAAGATAGCGAAATGGAAGTATGGACCGGCAATCGAGAAAATAGGTTGTGGATGAAATCAAACCCAACTTTGGGGATGGTTAAGAAGTGGGATTACTTAGAAGAACAAGTATCCGTAGCTAGAAAAAGTAAAGCCGATAGAATCTTTGTATTAAGCAAAGATTTTAATATAAAACAAAACGCTGCCCAAGCGTGGTTAAACTTGGAAGATTACAATTACGAAACGGCTTACAACTTGGAAGAGTTTACAAATGCGTATTGTATCGGAGCGGTTGACTTGTCAGAAACTACCGACTTAAGTTGTGCGAAGATTCTGCTAATGAGAAAAGATGATCCGGTTAAGTATATTCATACTCATTACTTCATACCGGAAAGTAAGCTAGAGGATTCAAACGATGAAAAAGCCGGCGCACACTATAAAGAGTGGGCGGAAATGGGATTAATGACAATAACCGAAGGTAGCGATATCGACTTATCGAAAGTAGCCGATTGGTTTTATAGTTTGTACACAGATTACAATATAAGGCTTTGGAAATGCGGTTACGATCAGCGATTCGCTAAGGACTGGATAAAACGAATGAGTTATTACGGCTGGGAAAAGACCGGCGGCGATGATACTGATTTAATACTTATTAATCAGAACGCTCAAACGTTAACTAATGCTATTAAGCTTAGTGAGTCCGATTTTAAGCACAAGATAATCAAATACAATAACAACCCAGTAGATAAGTGGTGCTATGGTAACGCCGGGTTGAAAGTAGACGATAAAGGCTTCGCACTACTTGTAAAAATGGAAACCGGTAAGCGTATAGATGGAGCGGTAACGCTAGCCATTCTATACGAAACATATAGAAGAAATAGAACCGAGTTCAAAGCAATCATCGAGAAGTAAGTAAGGGAGGTAAAGCGGTGAGTTGGTTTACTAAATTATTTCAAAAAGGACCGAAAAATCAAAAGTTCGCCCCAACGATGGACGGATTTTTACCGATTTATACTCAGTTCGGTACTAATATTTACGCTTCTGATGTAGTCCAGCAAGCTTTAAAGTGCATCGTGGACGAAATGAAGAAGTTAAACCCTACTCATGTTAGGTATAAGGATAACGACCCGGTACCTATCAAGGGAAATGTACAAGATATACTGGATAATCCTAACCAGTTAATGACTACTAGCGAGTTCTTGGAAAAGATATGCTGGTTACTACTCTTAAACTATAACGCTTTCATTATCCCTACTTACTATACATGGGTAGACCCAAAGACCGGAGCCGAGCGACGTTACTACGATAGTTTGTACCCGATAAACCCTACCCAAGTTGATTTTATCGAAGATGCAAGCGGTAGGCTATTCGTTAAGTTTTGGTTTTGGAACGGCGAAACGACTACAGTACTTTACGATAACGTAATCCACATTAAGTATAACTACTCTATTAACGAGTATATGGGCGGTAACGAAATGGGGCAGCCGGACCACACGGCACTACTTAACACGTTGGAGCTTAACAATACATTACTCCAGGGTGTAGCTAAGGCCATGAAGTCAAGTTACGCCGTAAACGGTATCGTTAAATATAATACCGTTATGGATGATGGAAAGACCGAAGCAGCCTTAAAGGAATTGGAAACAAAGCTACAGAATAACGAAAGCGGATTCTTACCACTTGATTTAAAAGCGGACTTTACACCGCTAGAAAAGAAAATAGCTTTAGTAGATGAGCCTACGCTTAAGTTTATCGATGAGAAAATCTTAAGAAACTGGGGCGTACCTTTAAGCATCCTAACCGGTGATTATACGAAAGAGCAATATAACGCTTTTTATCAGAAAACACTTGAACCACTAATTATAGCAATCTCACAAGCATTTACTAAGAAAATGTTTACGAGTCGTGAGAGAGCTTTTAGGAATAAGATAGAGCTTTACCCTAAAGATTTAATCTTTATGACAGTGGAGCAAACTATCGAAATGGTAACTTTGTTATCTAACACTGGTGCGATGTACGAAAACGAAAAGCGTGTAGCTTTTGGCTTAAGACCGTTACCGGAGTTAGAGGGTAAACGCTTCACTTCCCTTAACTGGATTGATGCGAACGCCGCCAACGCTTACCAGGTTGGAAAAGATGCGAACGTGGATATAGTCGATGAGAATAAGACGGAGGTATAACGATGAGTGAGTTTAGTACACCCGAGAGCCGCAACGAAGCAATTTTACAAAATATCTTAGGAGCTGATAACCAGCTACTACCGCCACAAAGTCGAATAGAGGTGCTTTTACAACTTCTACTTGAAGAGTTGGAAGGCGGAAGTAGTGAAGTAGTTGTAGATGATGCGCTAAGTAAAACTAGTAAAAACCCGGTACAAAACAAAGTAGTCACGGCTAATTTGTTACCGGCGATAGCTGGTATTACTCCAAACGCTAAAGGATCCATGGAGCTTTATAGTAAGGACCTTAACACAATCACTACAAGCGGATTTTACAACGCTATGACGTGCCAAAACGCCGCTTTTGATTACATGACTTTAATAGTTGTGGGTTATTACTTGGATGGCTATTGCACTCAGATAGCTACAGACGTAACAACCGGAAACATGAAAAAGCGTTCACAGATAAACGGAACTTGGTCCGCTTGGAGTAATTTGTAATTAATAATTTAACTAAACGCTTAAGGAGGTTTAGAAAATGGCTAAGAAAGAGTTAGAGCGAAGAGGTTATAGCTTTGAAGTTAGAGCCGAAGCCACGGACACCGGCGAGAAGATCATAACCGGGCGGCCAATAGTTTACGGAAGTCGCACCGATTTAGGTTACTTCGATGAAATTATCGAACCTGGTGCGCTCGATATGACGGATTTAACCGATGTTAGATTTTTGGTGAATCATAACACCGATATGATACCACTTGCACGAAGCCGTAGAAATAACGGTAATAGCACTATGAAATTTTCGGTTGATATGCAAGGGCTTAACCTTGACTTCGTAAAATTGGACGTTGAAAATAACGCCACTTCACGAGCCTTATATAGTGCCGTAGAGCGTGGAGATATTACCGGTATGAGTTTTATGTTTAGCATAGACGATGAAGAGTGGGAGAACTTAGAAAGCGACCACCCTACACGCCACATTAGAGGTATTTCTAGCGTAGTAGAAGTATCGGCCGTAACTTGGCCGGCCTACGATGCTACTGAAATAAACGCCCGAAGTAAAGAAGCGTTGGAGAACGCTAGGCACACATTGGAGAATGTGAGAGAGCAGAGGGGCGGATCAGTGGAGACTGATACAACGGAACTAGAGCTATTAAAAGCGAAAACCCAAACACTTATTTTAGGAGGTAAATAAAATGGGCAGAAAAGCAATTTTAGAAAAGAGACTTGCTAGACTTGAAGCAAAGAAAGCTAAGCTTGTACAGAGAAGTACAGAAAGCCAGGACGTTAACGAAGTTCGTTCTATCAACGAAGAGTTAGAGGACGTTAACGCAGAAATCGAGGAAGCTAAAGGCGAAATTAAGGCCATTGAGGAAGAGGAAGCAGCAAGGGCAAACGACCCAGCTACTACACCAGTAGAAGGACGTTCCCAGGTGCCAGCCGGTGCCACACTTGTTAACCCTACTACAGTAGGACACTTCGACCAGGGCGCAAACCCTACACAGACAAGAGAGAATAGCGACCCATTCGCTACTATGGAGTACCGCCAGGCGTTCATGCGCTATGCTCAGACTGGCGAAGCTATCCCGGCTTCACTTACTCAGCGTGATGGTTCACCAGCCAACACAAACACACTGGGCGCAACTATCCCAACTACAGTACTTAACGAGTTCATTAACGAGATTCGTAAGGTATACGGTAACTTGTATGCTAAGGTTCGTAAGCTCAATATCAAGGGTGGCGTAAAAGTGCCTATCTCAGAACTCCAGGCTACTTTTAAGTGGATCACAGAAGATACAGTAAGCCCACGCCAGGACGGCGGAAATATTAAGGACTTTGTAGAGTTCAGCTTTAACATGGCCGAAATCAGAGTTTCACAGTCTTTACTTTCTTCCATCGTTACAATCGACCTTTTCGAGCGTGAGATCGTTCGTATCATGCTTATCGCATATCTCCAGGCTATGGATACTGGTATCGTTAACGGAACTGGTAACGGTCAGATGCTTGGTATCTTAAACGATCCTAGAGTTATGAGTCAGACAGATAACATTATTGAAATGTCAGCCGCAGACTTCAACAACTGGACGGCTTGGAGAAAGAAGTTCTTCGCTAAGCTTCCACTTGGATATAGAGCCGGTGAGTTTATCTTCCCACTTGCTACAGTAGACGCTTACTTAGAGACTATGGCAGATGCCAACAACAACCCTATCTTTAAGCAGGCAACTGGCTTAGAGGTGAACGATGGAGATAGCCGTTTCCCTAACGGTAGATTCTTCGGCCGTGAAATCTCATTAGTTGAGCCGGATATCATTAAGGACTTTGACAACGCCCAGGCTGGCGACGTAGTAGGTATCTTCTGGCAGCCTAACGAGTACGCTATCAACACTAACATGGCGTTTGGTATGCGCCGTTACTTCGATGAAGAACGTAACGAGTGGGTTAACAAGATGCTTACTGTAGTAGATGGTAAGGTACTTAACCCTAAGGGCTTCTATATCATCAAGAAAAAGGGCAACTAATAGAAGGGGGTGCTAAATTATGACTAGTACTATTGAAGCACTACAGAATTTATATGTTGCAAGGGGCGGCGAGCTTTCAGCCGTTGCCGACCTTGTAACTATCCCGGATATGATTAACGCCCTTGCTACTTTAGAGGTGGCAAATAAGGCGGCTACAGAGCCTACAAGCTCAGATAGTACGGAGACTACAGATAATACAGAGAATGGAGGTAATTAACAATGATTAACCAGGATAGAATTGTACCGGTAACGGCTACAGACTTAATCACACTTTACGGATTGATCCTTAAGGTAGGTAGTGTAAACGTTTCAGCACTTGCGGCTAACGATACCGCTGGAAACTTCGAGGTGGATGATAACTCAGCTACTTTACTAGCAAGTGAACCAGTAGGAAGCCTTAACTTTGGCGATGGTGTAACCGCTTCTACTGTTTACTTTGTGCCAGCTTACGACTACGCCGGTTTTACTGTTAACGGCGGTGTAGCTACTACCGGAGACGTTGAGCCGGACGGCCGTACACTTTACAAGGCCGAGTTAGCAAGCTCAGCCGTTACGATCACAAAGGTAGGCTTTTAGTGGGAGGTGCGAGCGATGAACGTTACTTTAGACGATGTAAAGAACGCCTTAGGTGTTACCGGAGAATACCAAGATGACACCTTACAAGTTTACTTTGATGAGGTTGTGGATTTTCTCACAGATGCCGGCGTTAAACCGTCAAATATTACAAAGGGCATAGTCGCTCGTGGCGTTGCTGATTTATGGAACTACGGAGGGAGCGAGGGCAAGCTATCGCCTTATTTCCTACAGAGGGCTACACAGTTAGCCTATAAAAGCTAGGGGGTGAGGTAATGGCTAGAAGTTATAAACCCGATGCACCCTTTGTAGTGCCAATGAAATTATTAACCCCTTCTACCGTTAAGGTAAAGGGGGTTAATAAGAAAACATTTCCAAGCCCGGACGATGCGCCCTTAATTAAAGGTAGCTTCCGAACTTATGGCGGTACGGAAACCGTTGTTAATAATGTGTTTACTGTTATTGATACGGCAACCGTAGAAACCTGGTATAGACCGGATATAAAGGCTAATTGCCGTATATATCTATGTAATACCGAGGAGACTTTCGAAGTTATCGGAACGCCGGAAAATATTGAAATGAGAAATCAATATTTAAAGTTTAGGGTTCAAAGGGTAGGCGGTGAAGCGTAATGGCTAAGCGTAAGAATTTTATTTCTATAGACTTTAGTAATTTTGCCGAGTATGCCGAAGAGCTGGAGCGACTAGGTGCAGACTTAAAAGAAATCTTTACAGACGTTATGGAGCAAGAAGCCGAAACAGTCCAGGAAGATACTTTAGAAGCACTTGAAAAATCCAACTTACCGGCTAAAGGTGAGTACTCTATAGGAACTACCAAAAAATCGGTAGACCGTAGCCCTAAAGTCACTTGGAGCGGTAGCATAGGCGAGATAGGTTTAGGGTTTGATAAATCTAAACCGGGTGCCGGCGGTTTTCTTATCACCGGTACGCCAAAGATGCGCCCGGATTATGAGCTAGAAAGAATATACGGCCGTAAGTCTTACGAGCGTAAGCTTAATAATAGTATCATGGATTATTTACAAGCTGAGATAGATGATAGGTTAGGAGGTTAAAGATGGAAGATAATTTGATTAGTATATTGGAGTCGTTCGGTTTTCCGGTCTTAAGACAAGGAAGCTTAAGCGATGATGAAGAGTACCCGGATAATTTCTTCACATTTTGGAATATCGACTCACCGGATCATTCCCACTATAACAATAATGACTATGGTACAGATTGGGCTTATGACGTTAATTTCTATAGCAACGATCCGGAGAACACCTATAACATACTAGCCACGGCTAGAGCCACTTTAAAGGCCGCTGGGTGGATCGTAAACGGCAAGGGCTATGATGTGACAAGCGACGAAATAAGTCACACCGGCCGAGGTATGGAAGTGTATTATTTAGACGTTTAAATTTTAGGAGGTAATAATTATGGCTAATAATCCAGTTCAGATTTTCGAATATCGTGGCGTAGATATGCCAGTTTACGCCAAGGTTACTAAGGATGATTCTACCGGTATCACTTTCGGGGAAGTTAAAGAGTTCCCAGGTGTATCGGAAATCTCACGAGAGACAGAATCCGCAAGCGATGCACACTATTACAATAATATTCCAGCCGTAGTAATCGATTCTACGGGAGCCGATACAGTTAATATCAATGCTTCGGCTATCCCTCTTGATGTACTTGCAGATATTACGGGCCAGTACTACGACGAAACTACTGGAATGTTTGTAGAGCAAGAGAGAACACCAGGCTACTACGCATTTGGTTATCGTACTCAGAAAACAGACGGTACAGACGTACTCGTTTGGAGATTAAAGGGTACTTTCTCAATCCCTAACTCTACTCACAATACTAAGGATACTTCTACAGACGCTAACGGACAGACACTTACTTACACTGGTATTTCAACTATGAACAAGTTCACAAAGACCGGTAAGCCAGCTAAGGCCGTTAATGTAGATACTTCCGTTAATCCAGTAGATGCTGATACATTCCTTGGAACAGTTCAGACACCGGATACAGTAGAAGCAGCACCTACTTCTACACCCTAGTATCGCCCTTGGTAGAACCGGGGCTTCCGTAGGAGTAAATGAGAGTATTACTTTAGTTGCTACAACAGTTCCGGCCGATACTACTGTTACTTGGACTTCTAGCGATGATAATATCGCTATTGTTAGTGATGGTGAAGTTTCCGGCGTTGCGGAAGGTTCCGCTACTATAACGGCATCTATTACGGTAGATGGTAGCACTTATTCAGCTACTTGCGATGTTACGGTTACAGAATAGTAAATGTATATCCCGGTACTAATTGAGGTACCGGGATAATTTGAAAGGAGATATTAAAATGGAGAACTTAACAATTAATGTATATGGTAAAAATGATGAGGTAGTTAAGACAGTTGAAGCTAAATTAATCGATATTAAATTCGGTACTATCCGTAAGCTTATGAGTATTTTAGATATCGATAACGCAGAAACTAGCTTCGATATTTTAAATAGAGTGTATGGATCTTGGGAAGATATTTGTGAGATTTTAACAAAGGTTTTCCCAGACTTAACAGAAGAGGAAATGGATAACGTTAACTTATCTGAGTTGGTACCAACTCTATTAAAGGTTATCAAGTTTTCTTTTGCAAAAATCACTGGTATTCCAGGGAATGAAAACGAAAAAAACTAGACGAGGGGAGTGATATACCATTCCCCGATAGTTTGTTTATGATAAATCATCAAATATGTAAAGAATACCCGGCGTTAAGTCCGTACGAGGTGGACGAAACGCCATACGCTAGGGTTATAGATTTATATTGCGATGTGCGAAAAATGCAACTAGCCAGCACGCCAAACGTTAACCCACAAGGGGCAACGGTAATAAGGCGTAAGGCTGGCGATGACTGGTTTTAATAAGGTGGTGTTAAGATGCCTAGTAAGGATACTACAACTAAATTTAAAGCGGATATAAGCCAGCTCAAATCACAAATGCAAGCAGCTAGTAGAGCGGTTAAAGTCGCTACTTCTGAGTTTAAGGCGGCTACCGCCGGGTTAGACGATTGGAGTAAATCGGCGGACGGCTTAGGGGCAAAGCTAAAACAACTTGATACTATTTTATCAAGTCAAAATAGCTCACTTGCTATGATGGAAGAAGAGCTTGAAAAGACTGTTAAAGTTTACGGTGAAAATTCAGCGGCCGCCGATAACGTTCGTATCAAGATCAACAACCAAAAAGCGGCTATCGCTCAAACTCAAAAACAAATCGCTTACTACAATCAAGAGTTAGAGGATTGTAAAAACGGCGTTGGCAAGTTCGCTAAAGAGGAAGATTTAGCTAGTACCGCTTCGGGCAAGCTTAAGAAGTCCATTAGCGACCAAGAAAGCGAACTAGCCGACCTTAAGAAACAATACGTTGAAACGGCTTTAGCCCAGGGCGAAAACTCAGACGAAGCCAAAGAACTAGCTGAAGAGATTAAGAAGCTATCTAGCGAACTCGTAACCAATAAGGCAAAGCTAGAGGGTGCAGAAGATTCGGCGGATAAGTTCGATGAATCCCTTAAAGATGTGGATAAGTCGAGTGGAAAGGCATCCGAAGGCTTTACAGTTATGAAGGGTGCTTTAGCTAACTTGGTAGCCGATGGAATTAAGTACGCCCTTAGTGCTATGAAAGATTTAGCCGCCGAAACATTTACGGCCGGTGCAAACTTTGAAAGCTCAATGAGTAAAGTACAAGCTATTTCCGGTGCGAGTGCCGAAGATATGGAAAAGCTAACGGCTAAAGCTAAAGAAATGGGCGAAACTAGCGTATTTAGTGCTAGTGAGTCGGCCGATGCGTTACAATACATGGCTATGGCCGGTTGGGATACCGAAGATATGCTTAACGGCTTAGAAGGTATTATGAACCTAGCGGCCGCTTCCGGTGAAGATTTAGCCACTACTTCGGATATCGTAACCGATGCGTTAACCGCTATGGGTTATAGTGCCGGCGATGCCGGAAAGCTAGCCGATGTAATGGCGGCCGCTTCAAGTAACGCAAACACTAACGTTAGCTTGATGGGCCAAACTTTCCAATACGCCGCCCCTATCGTTGGTGCGCTTGGTTACAATATGGAAGATACGGCCGTAGCTATTGGATTAATGGCTAACGCCGGTATTAAAGGCGAGAAAGCCGGTACCGCTTTAAGAAGTATCTTAACCAGGTTATCAGCACCGCCTAAAGAGTGTGCAGATGCGATGGAAGAGTTGGGCGTATCGCTTACAGATTCAGAAGGTAACATGAAATCACTTGATGAAGTTATGGGCGATTTACGTAAAGGCTTTGACGGATTAAGCGAAACCCAACAAACCCAGTACGCTAAAGCTATAGCCGGTCAAGAAGCTATGAGCGGACTTTTAGCCGTTGTTAACGCCGCACCGGAGGACTTCGACAAGTTAACCAAAGCCGTTAACGAATCCGCTGGAGCCGCCGACGAAATGGCCGCTACCATGAACGACAACGTTAACGGTCAAATCACACTTCTTAGATCAAATATCGAAGGTAAGATGATTAAGGTATTTGAGAGGGCAAGCTCAGCAATGAAACGCTCAATTAGAGAAATGGGTAGGGCGTTAGACTCTATCGACTGGGATAAAACCGCCGATAGTGTAGGCGATTTAGCCGAAGGTTTTGCGGATTTTGTAACGTTTTTGGTTACAAATGCACCAGCCGTAAAGGCAACTTTAAAGGCTATTGGTACCGCTATGGCCGCCATATTCATAACGAATAAGATAGCTACTTTTGTAGATTCACTAAAGACCATTAGCCCGGCACTTGTAACCTTAGCTACTAAAATCGGACTTGTAACCGTAGCTACCGAAGGGGAAACCGCCGCAACCGTTGCGTTAAATACGGCGTGGCTTGCTTCGCCTATCACTTGGTTAATTGCTGGCGTTGCCGCTTTAACGGCTGGTGTAGTCGCTTACACAAAGCACGTTAACGATCAAATAGAAGCGGAATACGGCTTAACCGATGCGCAGAAAGAAACGATAGCGAACGCTAAGAGCCTTAAAGATACTTACGATGATATCAATAGTACTAGGATGGAAAATAACAAGGCCGTAGAATCTGAATATGATTATATTCGAGAGCTTAAAGATGAGTATAACAGTTTAATCGATTCTAACGGAAACGTTAAGCAAGGTTACGAAGATAGAGCTACTTTTATCTTAAATGAACTAGCTAAGGCGATGGGCGTAGAAGTTTCGCAAATTGAAGAAGCTATCGACGCTAACGGTAAGTTAGGCGATTCAATCGACCAACTTATCTTAAAACAACAAGCCCAAGCACTCTTAACGGCTAACGAAGAAGCGTATAATACGGCGATTCAGAATAGAGCGGAAGCCCTGGAGACTTACTTACAAGCTCAGCAAGACGTAAACGACGCAGAAGCTAAGTGGAACGAAGTAAAAGACGAGTATAACTCTACTATGGAAGAGTACAACCGCTTACTTAAAGAAAATCCATCATATGCCGGATTATATCTTTTAGCAAATAAGAAAATTATTGATGGCGGTAGGGAAGCCGCTTCGGCGTTAGAAGATGCAAAAGAAGGCATGACTAACGCCCAAGATGCTTATATCGGTTACAATACGACCATTGAAAACTATAAGGGCTTGGGTAGTGCGATTATTTCCGGCGATGCCGACGCAATTAACCAGGCTATGGCTAACATGACGTATAACTTCCAAACGGCCGAAACTTCCAACCGTGAAAGCTTGGAACGACAAGTTGACGACTTAGAGAAGAATTACGAAGATATGAAAGCGGCTATAGAAAATGGTACGCCAGGCGTTACACAAGGTATGGTAGATCAATCTAAGAGTATGGTAGATGCCGCTAAAGCAGAGTTGGCAAAGCTTCCACCCGAAGCCGGTGAGATAGGCGAAGAGTCCGGTGAAAAGTATAGTAGTGGATTAGGTAGTAAGAGCGGTGATGCAGAAAAAGCCGGTCAAAATGTATCCGGTAGCGCAAAGAGTGGCGTACAATCCAATCTTGATAGCATAGCTCAGTTAGGTGGTACAAGCGGTACTAGCTATTCTAATCAATTATCATCTAAGAGCGGTGATGCGAAACAAGCCGGTCAAAACGTATCGGGTAACGCCGTCGCTGGTATCACTCTTTACACGAACCAATTTATGCAAAGTGGTACGGAATCCGGCCAATTATATAAGGAAGGTATCGACAGTAAGCAATCCGATGCGAAACAAGCCGGTAAAGACTTGAAACAAAAAGCTTATGACGGTTCTACGGATTCTTCTATTGACTCAAGATCGTCCGGTAGTTTCTTCGGTGAAGGGTTCTTTAACGGTATTGGCGATTGGTTTGGTAGTGTTTTTGAACGTGGTAAGGAACTGGCAAAGAACGCTTTAAGCGGACTTAAAAAAGGTGGTAAGGAAGGATCACCTTGGAGAACTACAAAGCAATCCGGTAAATGGTTCGGTGAGGGCTTTGATATCGGTATGAATTCTATGCTTAAGACAGTAGTAAAGTCCGCTACTAATATGGCTATCGATGCTTATAACGCTTTAGACGTAGAAACGGATAACATGGATAAGCTAGGACTTAAAGCCGGTCAAAACTTCTCAGATGGCTTAAAAGCATCTATTACAGACGTAAAGGCTAGTGTTAAAGGTTTATCCGAACCGCTCAGCGATGTTAAGGTGTCGGGGCAGATTATGAGTGCCAAAGTAAGCCCGGTTGATAACACCCAGGGCGTAAGTAGTGTTAAAGGTAACGAGACAACTATAATCAATAAGAACGTTACTTTAAACCAATACAACAATAGCCCTAAATCACTTGATAGATTATCGATCTACAGAGATACGAACTCACTTCTATTCAGTGCGAAAGCGAGGTTAAGCGATGTATAAATTAACTTTAGAGAACGAAGCGGAAAATCAAATAGTATTTAACCAGCTAGGCGGACCTTATACCATCACGGCGATCGATGGGCTAGGTCCAGCCACGGCTACAATTAACACCAATGTAACGGCGTTAATTGATGGTGGTACTTATAATAGTTCAAAAGTTGAAATGCGTACTATTAACCTTGCTTTCGTGATTGAGTATGACGTAGAAGTGAATAGACTGGCTATGTATAAGGTTATTCAACCTAAAAAACCTATCACACTCTACTATCAAAGTGAGTTAATGGACGTGTTTATTAACGGCTATGTAGAGAGTTTAACGGTAGGCCACTTCGAGCAAAAGCAAACGGTAACGGCTTCGATACTTTGTCCGTTCCCTTATTGGAAGAACGCCCAAGAAATCGTTAACGAGTTATCGGCCGTTACTGATATGTTTCACTTTCCGTTTGCTAGCACCGAAGAACCCGAACTTGTTTTTGGCGAAATTGACGTTACAAGCGATGCCGTTGTTGATAATAACGGTACAGTAGATACCGGCTTAACCTTCGAGCTTTACGCTAGGGGAATAGTTACCAACCCTAAGATATTTAACTATGTTACCCAGGAGTTTATCGGTATCAACTTTACTTTCCAGGCTGGCGATTTAGTTACTATCAATACGCAAAAAGGGCAAAAGTCTATAAGCCTACTCCGTAACGGTGTAGTTACAAATATCTTTAACTCACTGATGAAAAATGTAACGTGGTTACAGTTACCGAGTGCCGGAGCTGCCTTCGTTTACACGGTGGAAGATGGGCTTATCTCTAACTTAAGCGTGACTATTAAACACTATGATTTATTTGAAGGTGTATAGATATGGATAATGAACTTTTACCGATTGTATCGGATCAAAATTTCATAAAATTAGGCGTTATCGATGATTATAAAAGTTTTATATGGACTAGCCGTTATTACGACCATGGCGACTTTGAAATCGTAACCGGGGTAAGTGCTAAAAATGTTACTATGCTTAAAGTCGGTAATTATATCACACGTGAGGACGATGATAACGTTGGTATCATTGAATCGGTAAGCGTGGATATTACAGAAGAGGACGAAGAAACGTTAATTATTTATGGGCGGTTTGCTACTCAGATTCTAGGGCGTAGGATCATCGCAAACCAAACCCAGGTTAACGGTAGGGTGTCCGATGCTATTTACCACTTGATAAATGATGCAATTATAAACCCATCTATAGCTAATCGTAGGATTAGTAATTTTACATTAGGTACGTACACTAACCCTAGTAAAATTAACGCTCAGTACACCGGTAAAAATCTTTACACGGTTATATCTGATATATGCTTACAATATGGGTTAGGGCTTAAGGTTACGCTTAATGATAACAACGAATTTGTATTCGAGTTATACGAAGGTATAGATAGAAGTTACGATCAATCCGAAAACCCTTATATGGTATTTTCTGATACTTACGATAACTTGCTTAACGCTCAGTATCAAAAGAACGCACAAAACATAATTACTAATGTTTTGGCAGCTGGTGAAGGTGAAGGCGATGAACGTAAAATGATATGGGTATCGAATGAAGCGGATCCTACCGGCTTAGCTCGATACGAATACTTCGACGATTCGAGAAATGTTAGTTCTAACGATGGTGAGATACCCGAAAGCGAGTACATGAACCAATTAGCCGAAGCCGGTAGGGAAAACTTAACGAGCTACGAAACGAAGTTCGCCGGCCAAGTTGATTTTAATAACGTGAAGTTTAAAGAAGATATATTCCTGGGTGATATTTGTACGATTGAAAATAGTAAACTAGGTAAATCTTTTAACACTCGAATAATCGAGATCATCGAAAGTATAGACGAAAGTGGTAAGTATTCGATTATCCCAACGTTTGGAACATAAAGGAGGTAAAGACAATGGCAATTAAAGACTATTTTTTTAACGCAATTAAGGACGCAACTACCGGCGTATACGACCGAGTGTACAACGCCCAGGACGTAACCAACTACTTAGATAAGTTGGTGGGTAACGGCGTATTTCCTAACCCATCTACCAACCTCCAGGTAATGGCCGATAGTGGTATGGGTATTATAGTAAAAGCCGGCCAAGGTTGGATAGACGGCCACAAGCTAATAAATACGGCCGATATGCCGTTAACGGTTGCAGATTCGGAAGTATTACTTAATCGAATTGATAGAGTAATCTTCTATGTGGACTATGGTAATAGAAATATGGGTATCGAAATTTTACAAGGTACCCCGGCCACTACTCCGGTAGCACCTACACTAACTAGAACCGAATCACGTAAAGAATACAGTTTAGCGACTATCACAATCAATAACCAGGTAACGAGCATTACCCAGGCTAATATCACAGATACTAGACCGGATTCAAGCGTTTGCGGATGGGTTCAAGGGTTAGTGCAGCAAGCCGACACTAGTACGCTATTTACTCAGTGGGAAACGGCTTACACTCAATTTTTCAATCAATTGCAAGCGTGGGAGACAACCGCAAAAGCGGCCTTCGATGCTTGGTTTGATGATTTAAGCCAGGAATTAAGAGTTGATACTTATATTGAACAATATCATAAGTTTGTACAGTTATCGCAAAGCGATAGTAAGATTGTACCGCTCGATATGACCGGCTATACTTATGAGTCTAGCGATGTATTGTTTATATCGTTAAACGGCTTAACGGCTACCGAAACCGAAGATTATTTACTTGATACAAGTAAAACACCGGTAGAAGTTCACTTAAACTTCGTAGGTAGTGCAAACATGACCGAGGACGTTGATATTAAGGTGCTTAAGTCTAAGATAGGCGTAGCAACCGACTAAATAAGCTTATTATCTAATATTTGTATAGATCTCCTTTCTACAAGAAAAGCACCCACTATTTTTAGTGAGTGCTTTTCGTTTACTTCATATTTTCGTATTGCTTATAGATATCGATATACTCCGGATCTTCTAAGATATCCTCCAGGTTACAACCTAGCTTAACGCATACACCTAAGATAACGTTAATACGTGCATTATCGAACTTCTTAACGCCTTGTTCGTATTGCGTGTACGTTCCTGGGTTAATCCCTACGCTTTCGGCTACTTCTCTTTGAGTTAACCCAGCCGCTACTCGATAAGCCTTTAACTTAGTAGTAGCGTGGTTACGTGGTGGGCGTGTTTTCTTTGGTGGGTTTTCATGTAATAAAATTACGTCTATAATTTCACTCTTTTTCATGTGTGAAATATCAATATTATACTTTCTAGCGAGTTCGCTTAACTCACCTAACACCTTCATTTTTTCTAATTCTTTTCTTCTATCCATGTTTATACCTCCATTAAAAAAGTGGCTTCTCTTCCACCGCTAACATAATATTAGCATATAAAACAATAGTTGTATATAGTGAAATGTAACAAAAAGTATATAATAAATTTATATAACTTTTAGTATATATTTTACTTGCATTATATAACAAAAGTTGTATAATATAATTATAGAAAAGAGGTGAAACAATGGAATATAACTACAAAGGTTACATAATTGAATACGAAAAAGGACATTACAAAGTAACTGGTCCGAACGATTCAGAATGGACCGAAGATACTATCGAAGATGCAAAACAAGCAATCGACGAAGAAATCAAAGTAAACCGCCCTCATTAGGGCGGATTTACTTAAAAAAATATATAACAAACAAGAGAGCCAATAAGGAGGTAGACAAATGTTTAAAAATTGGACTATGGAGCAGCTAAAAGAATACTACAATACTAGAGTTAATAAAGCTCATTTCAAAGAGTTCAGCGCTTGGGTATTCCATATTAAAAAATTAGGTGAATATTAAAACTATAGACCCACCCTAAAAATAGGGTGGGTTAAATTTTGTCATAATTTGTATTATATGGTAAATTGAAAATAGGCATAAAAATTTTACTATATAGGAGCTGATCATTTTGAGATTTGAGCGTGTAAAAGAAGTAGTAAAAGATAGTAAAGTACATAAGTTAATCGATGATTTTATTAAAACCAACTACGACCGGGTACAAATAATTAACGAAGAAGATTACGCCGATGATAAAAGAATGGTAGCCGCTTTAAGGTGGGTAATTAAGAACGATTACGTTGATAAGGTAAAAGTATCTTATATTAAAAATAGAGTGTATTTGAGTAAAAAAGACTATGAGACAAAATAAAAGAATCCCCTGGGATAATTCCCAGGGGTTTTTATTATGCGATAGCTTCGAGAGTTTCGATCTCGATAGCTTCGACTTGTTCCCAAGTGTAACCGAACTTGTTAACAAGTACTTCGGCCTTATCACTAGAGTAGCTAGAAGCTTCCATAGTTGGATGGCTTGCGAAGTATTCAACTGATTTACGATAAGCGTTAACCGCTTCGGATTCGATAAATTTATCGATATCCTCTTTAGAATTAAAAATTACGTTGTCGATGTAATAACCTCTATACTGTTTCATAATGTTTATACCTCCTAAGTGGTTGCTTTGTTATTTGATAATATTATTATATAACTAAAGTTATATGTTGTCAATAACTTTTTGTAACTTTAGTTGTATATTTTCAAAAAGTTATAAACAGTAATAAACAATTTATCAACACTTATCAACAAACTTATGAACATTAAAAAGCCAGTGTTTACAACTAATCAACTAACTTATCAACTTATCAACAACCTCTAATACTATTACTAAAATATATTTATATATTTATATTATTTATTGCGCCGGTGAAAAAATATAACAAAAGTTACATAAAAGTATTGACGATATACAACTAAAGTTATATAATAATATTATCAAATGAAAGAGAGGTAACAACCTATGAAATACACAATTTACGCAATAACAGAAGGTAGAGTTAGAATGTACTGTTACGCTTTAACTTCCAACGAAGAATGGCACGGAGAAGAAAAAGTAGCCGAAGCAAATACAGTTAAGGAAGCTAAGAAGATCATTAAGGATCTTGGCGAAGTTGAGCTAGTAGCTTAATAGGAGATATTTAAAAATGAGTAGAAAAGAATTAGCAAACAAAGTATTTGAGATATTAAGATCTGATATGCAACTATTAGATAAAAGCGATCTGGACCTATGGAAAGCGATAGCAGAAACAGACGATAACACTTTATTAGAATGGTTAAAGGAGAGTGAAGAGGAATGAAAGTAGAAGTTTTTTATACTGGTGGCGGTATTTGGTTAGCAGAAATGAACTTAGAAAACGGCACTTATGCGGTAGTAGATTCTGATTATGACACGGCACTTAGCATCTATAAATATCCGGAAGATGGCGAAGAACAATATATGTCCGAAGATATGATCTTTAGCGATGAAGTCCAAAACCTAGACAAAGAACACATGAAAATATATAACCAGTTGCTAGAAGCATTACAAGAAAAGATAAATTAACCCATTCAAACGCCTAGAATTTGATTTCTAGGCGTTTTATATTGTATCTTGAAGAAATACCTACCCAAAATTTAAAACCGCTTTAAAGGGCATATAAACGCTTTTAAACGTGTATAACTTTAATTATATACTTTGACATTTTGACTAATAGCATTTATTATAAATTTAAGGGCGTAGAAATACGCCCACTAAAATATACTAGTAATATACAAACCTACTATAAAAGCCTTATATATCAATACTTTAAGGGGTGTTTAAATATGTTATGTGAAATATTATCAACGTTGCCAAGGCGATAAAACGTTGATATTAAAGCATTTTAACCACCTATAACCACTTATTATTTAGCTGGCGCAATATACAAAGCAATATACAAAAAATAGCCACCCTATAAAGGGCGGCTATTTTTTATTCAATCGAATTTTATTTTGTTAACTTCATCTACTAATAGTTGTATGTTCTTATGAGTATATACGTCTCCGGTTATATCTCCGGTAGTATGACCCACTATCTTTTTAACAGCTATTTGGTTTAGGTCGTGCTTATCGGCATAAGTTATAAAAGTATGCCGTGTACAGTGTGGCGTTTGATCCGTTCCCAGGTGTTCTTTTAATCGTTCCCAGTAAGTGTGCATGAAAGTATAATAGTTAACCTGGCTTCCCTTATTTTCGATTAAGTAAGCATCCGAGCTATTAAAGTGCTTTTCTATTAGTGGGTAAATATCTTCGTGTATCGGAATCACTCGATTTAATCCGGCTTTAGTCTTTTTACCGCCTATCATGTAACGTTCTTCTAAGTGTACGTTTTTCTTTTCTATCTCCAATAATTCATTGATACGTAAGCCAGTATATAGAAGTATAACGGCTATATCGTTGTATTTATGCTTAAATGCTTTGATTTGTTCTATTTGTTCAAATGTAAACGGCTTTCTATTTCCTTTTTGCTTTTGTGCTGGTATTATCAGATCCGCTAAATTCTTTTCTAGTACGTCGTTCTTTATGGCTTGGGTGTAAATATGCTGGAATACATTTTTAAAAGCCGTTTGCATCGACGGCTTTAATTCTTCCATAGCATTTTCTAGGTCTATTATTTTAACTTCCCTTATCTTTCTATTATGTAGGCTTTGGGATTGCCTAAAAGCTGATACATAACCGCTTATAGTAGTTTGTGATAGTTTGGTAGACTTTCGCCACTCTTCAAATAAATCTAGTACCGTTGTATCTTTTGTAAATAAATTGAACGGCTTAACCAGGTAAGAACGTAAAGCAGCACGAGCTTCTTTTTTACCTTCATAATATCCAATGTATTTATATTTTTGTTTTCCTTCCGGTGTAAATCCAACCGTTACCCTTACGGCGTAAGGCCGGCGGCGTTTTCCTCCAAGTGTAATAATGCTACCTTCTCCGTTACCTCTACGCATTTTTAACAACTCCCTTATATAACTAAAGTTAGGTTAAAGGTTACAGATAATATTATATATTTATATATTTATTATCAAAATCATCGAAAATTTTTAATGATTTTAATCTAAAAACAAAAGTAATAAAGTATCTTGTCATCTTATACCGATATAGTTTGAAGCCTTGTATTTACTGAACTTATAGCGGTTACACTTCCACTAAATCATCTTGTACTATCTGTAACTCATCTTATACTCTTTCATAGTTTCCGCTATCCGCTAAATCTTTAGCGTACT
>JAEIGA010004293.1_pt1 | contig 22056 bp, 23 predicted proteins | sample 9270691 | NCBI WGS metagenome assembly JAEIGA01 (sample SAMN17057246, study PRJNA624740) | gut metagenome | biome: biome; isolation source: fecal sample | host: Bos grunniens | place: China: Xizang | collected 2019 | reverse complement strand
TTATAGCTGACTCAAGAACTATATTAAGTAGTGTAGAATCATATATAACTGAAAACAATTATAAAATACCTGACGAAGGGATAGCACTAGAATATTTAGATTTAGATTTAAAAAGTCTTAATGGTTATACTGGTGTTGTTAAGTATGATGGAAATAATGTTTATTTTGATTCAATAACAAACAACGAATTATGTGGTGCAGGAAATAAAACAAATTTTGAAGTATATGGAGATTTATCGAACTGTAGAATTATAGCCGAAGATAATGGTGAATGATTTGAATTTGCTAATGGTGAAATAACAAAATTTAAAAGTAGTTGTACTGGAAATCTTGTTATTCCAACAAGAATCAATGGGGAAGAAGTAAAAAAAATAGGTGATGGAGCCTTTGTAAAAGATTATGACCATTTAGTAGTTGAAATTCTACTGTTTGTAAATGGTGAAGGAAAATATGTTGATAAAATTAGAATCAATAAACCTGAAAATAAATCAATGTATGGATATCCTTGGGGTCTTAGAGAAGATCAAATTGAATGGATTGGTTAAGAAACACCTTTAAAGTGTTTCTTTTTTTGACCTTTTCATATATAATGTTGGTAGGTGATATATATGTTTAACAAGGTAATGGATTTAATAAAAACAAAAGATTTAAATGTACCCGGATTACTATTTTATAATTATTCTAAATTAAATTTAGATTATGAACAATTATATTTTTTAATCTATTTATTAAATTTGGATAATCTAGAATTTGATATTAGTAAATTTAGTAAAGAATTAAATAAGAAACCAAAAGAAATTATTAAAATAATAAATGATTTAGATGAAAAAGAAATTATAAGTTTAGATATTACTAAAAATAATGATGACGTTAAAGAAATGATAAATCTAAATTTATTTTATAAAAAATTGACTTATTTAATTATTGAGGAAGAAGAAGAAAAAGTAGAAAAAATAGATATCGTAAAAGAATTTGAAAAAGTATTTAAAAGGGAATTAATAGGACGTGAAAAACATATTATCACAGCTTGGAAACAAGCTGGATATGAAGATTCATTTCTTATGGCTGGTCTTAAAGAAGCAGAATATAATGGAGAATACAGCTTAACATATATTGATACAGTATTAGATAATTGGGATAAGCAAGGTTTTAAAACAGAAGAAGATATTAATAAAGGAAAACAATCTAATCCAAAAGAGGATGAAATACCATTTATAGAGGTTGATGAATCTGATTGGATCTATCAATAAATATTTAGATGAACTATTTTTAAATCCTGTTAGTGAATTAGATTATAATAAAGATTACGAATTATTAATATCAGTAATGCTTAGTGCCCAAACAACAGATAAAAGAGTAAATGAAGTAGGGAAAATATTATATACAAAATATCCTTCTTTAGAAGATTTAAAAAATGCTGACATAGAAGATATAAAAAATATCATTAGGCCACTAGGTAGTTTTAATAAAAAAGCTAGTAATGTAATTGAAATTAGTAAAAGATTATTAGAAGATAAAAATGGTGTTGTACCATGTGATAGAGACTACCTAGAATCGCTTCCAGGAGTTGGAAGAAAAACAACTAATGTTGTTTTAGGAATTTTGTTTAATGTTCCTTGTATCGCCGTAGATACACATGTAGAACGTGTGAGTAAAAGAATAGGATTAGCAAATGATGAAGATAGCGTTCTTGAAGTAGAAAAAAAATTATCAGAAATATATAAAGATGATAATATGATAAAAAGACATCACCAAATTTTATTATTTGGTCGTTATCATTGTAAAGCAAAAAATCCTTTATGTGAGCAATGTAAACTTAAACATATATGCAAAAAAAAGAGTTGATTAATTTTCAACTCTTTTTATTTAAATGTTAATGTAGTAGAAGCTGTATAATATTCTCCTTTATAAAGAATTTTAAACTTAACACTTCTTGTACCTTTAGTATTATTTGGTACTGAATAGAATGTAACTACAACATCATTAGAAACATTTACATTATTGATTCTAACAGTAATATCTCCTAAATCTTGAACGTTAATATAAGTACCAGCATTAAATGTATCATTTTCAACACTAATTGTAGCATCTTCTAAATATTCATCAGATCCATGTGATGTTCTAACTCTTGTAGAAACACCAGCAGATTGATTTGATTTAAATGATGTATATGCTGATTTAACAACATAAGTATGTTCACCACGATTTTTAGCATTAAATGTATATGTTGATGAAGTAGTTGAACCAATTAATTCTAATTTTCCATCTTCATCTTTTTCATATATATCATAACCTAGTGAACCAGTTACTGCTAAATGGTTTCCAACTTCTTGAGATATAAATCCTGGATTTGTAAATACTTGTGAATAGTATTTTTGTAAATAATCTGGATTTCCTAAATCAGGAGTTTTAATTGGATCCCACATTAATGTAACGCTACTTCCGCTTGCAGAACTTTTTAAATTAGTAACATTTTCTAATTTTTCAAAACGAGGTGAAACTACAGTAGGTTCAGTTCCTTTTTTGAATAATTCAGTAATTTTTAAATGATCTGGTGTGTATGCACTAGGAAGCATTGGTTCAATAGTTCCTCTTTCAACTGTAACATTAACAACACCAGCAGGTTGAGCTAATTGACAATCTCTTGTAAAGATATCTTTAGCAAGAGCTGAGAACATATATAATGTTTGAATATTACCAAATCTAGTATAATAATCAGTATTAATTTTTTCATAACCATACCATAAACTAATAGAATATTCATCAGTTACACCAACTAACCATAAATCGTTAATAGCATCTCCTGCTAAATTATATTTATTTTTAATATCTTGAGTAAAGTTAGATGTACCTGTTTTAGCACCAAATGATTTTCTAATTATATTATTTGTAAAGTTTCTCATACCACCAATTTTCGCAGTACTTTCAAGCATACTATAAACCATGTATGCTGTTTCTTCACTCATAACTCTTGTTTTTTCAGGTTTTTGTTCATAAACTTCATTAGTATCACGGAAAACAATTTTTGTATAACTATGTGGTTCTACATAATATCCACCATTAACGAATGAATTATATGCACCACCAACAGAAGTAGGTGATTCACCATTATATCCTCCGATAGCATGTGCTTCATGGATAAATGTTCCTGTTGAATCTAATTCAGGACTTAAATGTAATCCTTTAACCATTTGAAGTAAATTTTTCTTATTTAATTTTTGGAATGTTTTTAAGGCTGGAATATTTCTTGAGTCAACAATTGCTTCACGAGAAGTCATTAATCCTTTATATCCACCATCATAGTTTGAAATATTTGTTCCATCTGAATAAGTATATTGTTCATCACCTAATAAAGTATAAGTTGATGTATTATTAAATTCAATTGATGGAGCATAGTCATAAAGTGGTTTTGATGTTGAACCTATTTGACGTTTAGTTTGTGTTGCATTATTGAATAATCCTTCTTGAGAAGTATCACGTCCTGTACCAATACCAGCAATTGCACCAGTTTGTGGATTCATAACTGTAATACCAGCATCTACAACAGGATTTTCCCAAGTAAATGTAGCACCAGTCATAACATTATTAACAATATCTTGAACTCTAGGATCCATAGTTGTGTAAATTTCCATTGCAACAACATATGGGTTTTTACCTAAATCATCTTTAATTTCTTGAACAACTGTATCAATAAATCCTTGATATTTATTTGAAGAAGCTGTTCCTTTCTTAATTAACATTTTTTCAACAGGAATACTTGATGCTATATCAGCTTCCTCTTGTGTAATATATCCATGTCTAACCATAAGTTTTAATACAACATTACGGCGAGCTGTAGCTCTTTCTGGATTACTAAATGGGTCATATGCCCCAGGTGATTGGAATAAACCTGCAATTAATGCAGCTTCACTTAAATTTAATTCTTTAGCATGTTTACCAAAGTAATTTAAACTTGCTTGTTCAACACCATAAGCACTACCACCTAAATAGTATGAATTAACATAAAATTCTAAAATTTCTTGTTTAGTATATTTCTTTTCAATTTTAAAGATAGATAAATAAATGTCTGTAAATTTACGAACGATTCCTTCGAATCCTCTATCTTCAGTCGAAGTATAAGCATTTTTAGCAATTTGCATTGTTAATGTACTAGCACCACCAGCACTAGAATTACCTAATACTTGACCAATAGCAGCCTTAACGAAACGAGGTAAGTCAAAACCATTATGTTGGAAATATCTTGAATCCTCAGTAGCTATAATAGCATCTATTAATACATCTGCTACTTCATCATAAGTAATTTTTTCTCTTGATTCTGTACCAATTTTAGCAATTTGACCACCATTAACATCATAAATAATTGTTGATTCAGATTTATATAAGTTTTGTGGATCAAATTTTGGAGCATTTGCTACAACATATGCTAAGAATAAAGCCATAGCAATAAATCCTAAAATAACACAGATTAAGAAAAACATAAGTATAATTTTAAATACTTTTTTCTTGCCACTTTTTTTCTTTGTAGCTTTATTTGTAACTTTCTTTCTTTTTACCATTTTAACATCTTCTTTTTTCTCACTTTTTTTAGTAGCAGTCATTACTTCTTTTTTATTTTTTCTTACTGCTTTTTCTTTTGTCTTATTATTTTTCTTACTTTTATTAAGAAACTTTAAATTTAATTTTTCATAATGCGTTTTACCAGCAGTCATTAACCGTGGTGCTAACAATATTAATATAGCTAATATAATTACTGTTGGTATTAAAAACCAAAGTTTAAATGCTATAGCTATAATAATTGATATAATAGTTATTACCGTAAGCATTACTTCAAGTTGATGAGTTATCATAAGTTTCTTAAATCTCTTAATTTTTAACTTCATATCTTTCTCCCTCTAATATATAATCAACTATTTTTAAATAATCTATTCTTGGCATATAATTAAGATTTATTAAAAACCCATGGTTTTTAAAATATTCATATGGAATAGATTTTTTGTTACTATTTACAAAAAATAATATATGCGATGTTTCCAATAAATATATTTCTTTATACTTTTTAAAACTAACAATTATAAAACTTATTCCTCCCATATCAATAATAGTATTTAAATGCTTTAATTGATGAGCATTTAAATTTGAAAGGGGAAAATAATTAAGATTAGTTTCTTTAGCTTCAAAGTCAATATATTTTCCTTTATAAACTCCATTATAATCAGTAGTTGAGGGCTTCTTAAAAAAAGCCTCATATATAATAACACTTTTTTTAAAATATTTCACCTTTACTACTTGAATTGGAGTAGGTTTTTTATGAATACATGCTATATTATTTAGTAAATAATAATCATTAGTTGTATTAAGGTCATCTTCTAAAGTCATACCTCTGTTATCATATGATGTATTCTTAATGTTATTTCTAACAATTCCATTAGGATACCTCATATCATCACCTAATTAATTATACTATATTTACGAATAATTTTAAATAGTTTTTAAAAATATTCAAAAATTGTCATATTTTAACTTCTTTTTTCTACTTTTGTCGAAGTCCTTTAAATTAGATATTGAATGTGTTAAAGTTATGATGGTGATAAAATGAATAAATACAATGTGGAGTGTATTATTGATGGAATGCTAGATGATATTATTTATGTTAAATTAAATAGTTATAATATAGAAAAGAAATAATTAAAAATTATGCTATAGAAAATAATAATGAAAGAAAAGATTTTTATAAAATCACAAAATAATCATGTATTAATTAATACTAGAGGATTAATATCCTCTTTTTTTGTTTTACTTGCAAATTTCCTTTATTTGTTATATAATTAAAGTGATATGTGAGAGGTGGTGTCGTTATGTATCAAGATAGAATTTTATTGTCAAGTAAGGATATTCTTGAACATGAATTTAAATTTGATACAAGGGGGTATCGTCCACAAGAAGTTGATAAGTATTTAGATGTAATTATTCATGATTATGAAGAATATGATAGAATAGTTCAAGATTTTGAAGCAGAAAAGAAAGAACTTATCGAAGACAACATCCGATTAAAACAAGAGGTTAGAAGATTAAGAACGCAACTTGAAGCTTTAAAAGATGGCGCTAAAGAGTTATCTGGTGTAAGTAATGCGGACTTACTTCGTAGAATCTCCAACTTAGAAAAATTCATATATGAAAATAAATAATATTTTGACAAACGCTGTATTCTAGTAATATAGAGGAAAGTCCATGCTCGCACAAGCTGTAATGCTTGTAGTGTTCGTGCTAGGGGAAAAAATAACCCTAGGTAGCATTTGCTAACGGCTCTGAAATAATCTAAGTCATTGATATGATTAAAGTAGGTATAAAAGTGCCATAGAGACGAGTAAGCCGGAAACGGTGGAAATGGAACGTGGTAAACCCCGCGAGCGAGAAACCCAAATTTGGTAGGGGAACTTAACTGGAGGAATAAAAACGAAGGTTGGGATCAGGAAACTGATAGATAGATGTTTGTCGCCCAGTAATGGGAACAGAACATGGCTTATAAAATATTATTTTTTTTTAATTTTAGTGAGGAGTCAAACGTGAAAGAAATAGGAGAAAAACTAAAAGAAGCTCGTGAAAGTATTGGCGTTTCAATAGACGAAGCAAGTGAAGATTTAAAAGTTAAACCTTCAGAAATAGAAGAAGTTGAAAAAGGGAACATAAAAGCTTTAAAAGATATTTTTTCTTTAAAAAATTTTATACGTGATTATGCAAAATACTTAGGACTAAGTTATGATGATATGTTGGACGAATTTAATGAATATTTATTTGATTATACATCTCAAATTTCGCTTGATGATATTAAAAAAGCAAAGGGTAAAGATGAATCAGTAAAAAAAGAAAAAAAAGTTATATCTCCATATACAATGGAGCCAAAGAAAAGGAATAAGTGGATACCACGGATCATATGGAGTTTAATATTAATCTTATTAATAGTTGGATCATATTTTTTATATCAAACTATTAAAGATGATACAAATACTAAAAATGATATTAATGTAATAGAATAGGAAATGAAAAATGAATTTACCAAATAAATTAACAATATCAAGAATTATTATTTCAATAATTATAATATTTATTCTTTTATTCCCTTTTGATTCAATGGGAATAAATATACCTGATTTCTATATTAATGAACAACTAGTTGTTCACTTAGAATATTTAATTGCTGGTGTTTTATTTGTTATTGGTTCTTTAACTGATTTCTTAGATGGATACATTGCAAGAAAATATAATTTAATTACCGATTTCGGAAAACTTATTGATGCTATTGCTGATAAAATGTTAGTTAATTCAGTTTTAATTATCTTAGCTTCTACAGGTACAATTAGTGCAATTGTTCCAGTTGTTGTTATTTTAAGAGATACTGTTGTTAATAGTATTAAAATGTTAGCTGCTAGCAAAGGAAAAGTTGTTGCTGCAATTAAAAGTGGTAAATATAAAACAGCTTGTTTAATGATTGGTGTTACTTTAACATTATTCTATAATTTACCATTTGAATTATTCAATTTAAAAGTGGCTGATTTCTTCTTATTAGTTGCTACAATTTTATCATTAGTATCAGGTGTTCAATATTATTTTTTAAACCAAAATATTATTTTTGATAACAAAGAGTAATTTTTACTCTTTTTTTGTAGGATTTTTTTATATTTTTGTTATATTATATAAGTAGGGATCAATTATAGGAGGAAAAATTATGGCAAAAGAAAAAGACGATAAAGTATTAGAATCTGTGTTACTTGAAATAGAAAAACAATTTGGAAAAGGTTCTGTTATGAAATTAGGAGATAGTGCTAGAAACGAAATTGATGTTGTTTCTACAGGGTCTCTAAGCCTCGATATTGCTTTAGGTATAGGTGGATATCCTAAAGGAAGAATAATTGAAATATATGGTCCAGAATCAAGTGGTAAAACAACATTTGCACTTCATGCTATTGCTGAAGTACAAAAACAAGGGGGAAGAGCAGCTTTTATTGATGCTGAACATTCCTTAGATCCGAATTATGCTTCTAAATTAGGAGTAGATATAAATGAATTATTATTATCACAACCTGATAATGGTGAACAAGCTTTAGAAATTTGTGAAGCATTAGTTAGAAGTGGGGCTATTAATATTATTGTTATAGACTCAGTAGCCGCATTAGTACCACAAGCTGAAATTGAAGGTGAAATGGGAGATTCCCATGTTGGACTACAAGCAAGACTTATGAGTCAAGCATTAAGAAAATTATCTGGAATAATAAATAAAACAAATACAATTGCTATATTTATAAACCAATTACGTGAAAAAGTAGGTGTTATGTTTGGAAATCCTGAAGTAACACCTGGAGGAAGAGCACTTAAATTTTATTCATCTATTAGACTTGATATAAGAAGAAGTGAGCAAATTAAATTAGGAACAGACATAATTGGTAATAAAACAACTATAAAAGTTGTAAAAAATAAAATGGCACCACCATTTAAAAGTTGTATGGTAGATATTATGTATGGTGAAGGAGTATCAATGGAAGGTGAATTAGTTGATTTAGCAGTTAATGCAGGCATTGTTGATAAATCTGGAGCATGGTATTCATACAAAGGTGAAAAAATAGGTCAAGGTAAAGAAAATGTAAAAGAATTATTTAGGAAAAATCCTAAATTAAAAGATGAAATATATATTAATGTAAGAAAATACTATAATATTGAAAAAAAAGAAAATAAAGAAATAAAATAAATATGATATAATTATCATAGGAGGTAGTTAGATGGGTAATTTTTGTTCAAAATGTGGAACTGCCATTAAAAATGATGATGGCTATTGTTCAAATTGCGGCTATCAATTAAAAAAAGATAAAAAAAGAGTAACTGCTGGCATGTTAGGTCTTTTCTTAGGACCATTAGGAATACATAATTTTTATTTAGGAGATAAAAAGAAAGGTATTATGCAAATTGTAATTACTCTATGTTCATCAGGTGCTGCTGGTATTGTTGGAATAGTAGAAGGTATATTAATTCTTACAGGAATTATGAATGTTGAGAATAACTAGTTTTATACTAGTTTTTTTCTTTTTAAGATTTTTCACTTCTTGACTTATTATTATATCCATATTAAAATAGAGTTAGGTGAAATTTTATTTTGCTTAAAAAAAACAGAAGATGGAGGTATTTATGAACGATGTAGTTTACTCCATTTTACTTGTTTTAATTGGAACTTTTTTTGGAACAATAGTATTTATTGTTGTTAATTATATTAGAGGAATTAAAGTTAGTAGTAAAATTGATACTATGCTTGAGAAAGCACGTAAAGATGCTGATAAAATTAAAAGAGATTATTTATTAGAAGCTAAAGAAGAAGCACATAAATTAAAAGTCGAAACTGACAAAGCTATCAAAGAGAAAAAAGCTGAAGTAAAAGAACAAGAAGAAAGATTATTAGCAAGAGAATCAAGTATGGATAGAAGAGATCAAACTCTTCAAAATAGAGAATTAATGCTTGAAGAAAAAGAAAATAATATAATTAATAAACAAAGAGACATTCAAAAAGAACAAGAAAAAGTGGAAGAAATCAAAAAAGAACAAATCACTTTACTTGAAAAAATTGCAGGATTTACAGCAGCTGAGGCTAGAGATCTTGTTATGAAAAAAGTTGAAGACATGATGAGTTTAGAAATTGCAGCATATATTAAAGACCAAGAAGCTGAAGCTAAACTTGAAGCTGATAAAAAAGCTAAATCAATGTTAGTTTCATCTATGCAAAAATATGCTAGTGATGTTGCAAACGAACAAACAGTAACAGTAGTAACTTTACCTAACGATGATATGAAGGGAAGAATCATCGGTAGAGAAGGTAGAAATATTAGAACAATAGAATCAGTTACAGGTGTTGATTTAATTATTGATGATACACCAGAAGCTATTGTAGTTTCTTCATTTGATCCACTTAGAAGAGAAATCGCAAGAATTACAATTGATACATTAATTAAAGATGGACGTATCCATCCAGCACGTATTGAAGAAATATATGACAAGACTGTAAAAGAAATGAATGCTAAAATTCTTGAATTTGGTAATGAAGCATTATTTGAACTTGGAATTACTAAAGTTGATCCTGAGTTAGTTTCATTATTAGGAAAATTACATTTTAGAACTAGTTATGGTCAAAATGCATTACAACATTCAATCGAAGTTGCACACTTAGCAGGAATCCTTGCAAGTGAATTAGGTGAAAATGTAGCCCTTGCTAAAAGAGCAGGTTTATTACATGATATAGGAAAAGCAATTGATCATGAAATTGAAGGAAGTCATGTTGATATTGGTTCTGATATAGCAACAAAATATAAAGAAAATAAAATTGTTATTAATGCTATTGAATCACATCATGGTAATAAAGAAGCAAATTGTGTTATTTCAGTACTTGTAGCTATTGCTGATGCACTTTCAGCATCACGCCCAGGAGCAAGAAATGATTCATTAGAAAATTATGTTAAAAGATTACAAGATTTAGAAGCTATTGCAAGCAATATGCCAGGAGTTCAAAGTACATTTGCTGTTCAAGCAGGACGTGAACTTCGTGTAATCGTAAAACCTGATGAAATCGATGATCTTGGAAGCTTTAAAGTGGCTAGAGATATTAAGGAAGAAATTGAAAACAAATTACAATATCCAGGAACTATTAAAGTTACTGTAATAAGAGAAACAAGAGCAACAGAAGAAGCTAAATAAAGCTTCTTTTTTTATGTTTTAATAATAGGAGGTAGTAGGATGAAAAAAGGGTTTACAACTAGATTTACTTATAGTACTGTTAAATTAGAAGATGCTGAATATTTAACATCTATAACTATTCCATCAACTTTTGAAATAATTGAAAAAGAAGGAATTAATAAAAGAAATAGAGGTAACCAATCACTAGCAACAATAGTTAATAAAACAGGAAGAAGTTTTGATTGGTCTAGTATTACTGGTTCTAAAACTGAAGGTCAAAATTTTATAACTGGTAATATTTCTCATGAATATGGAAATATAAATGTAACAAATTAAAAAAATACACTAATTTTAGTGTATTTTTTTATATTAACATTAATAAAATATTTAAACTTGTTATCAAACCATTATGTACAAAATGTAAAAAGACTGGAAAACAAATATTTTTAGTTTTATACATAATTGATGCAAATACTATACCTGGTATTGAATAAGGAATTATATAAAGTAAATCAATAGCACTATCGTATGAACCTATAACATGGAAAGCTCCAAACATTAATCCTGATAATAATATAAATAAATATTTATTTTTAAAAACATTATAAAAACTTAATCTAAAAATAAATTCTTCTATTATAGGTGCTAATAATACAGAAAGTATAAATGTATATATCGGATATTCTTTAAATAATTCATTAACCATATCTTGATTATTAGCAGTACTACTAGGATCTAACAATAGTATAATAGCATTACTAATCATCATTAAAGCAAGTATCAAAAACCAACATTTAAAATATTTTTTAAAGTATACTAAATTATTCTTTTTAAAATCTTTTATCATAATAGCTAATTGATCTTTAAACATTAAAATTACAACAATAATAACGCAAAGTTCAATAATTATTGTATATAATTGTTTTATTAAAATAGGAATATCATTAGTATCCACACCAAGAATTTGAAAAGGTAATCCTGAATAATTAGTACTAATAAACCATAAAATAAAACAAAAAATACCTTTTAAACCTAAAATATTATCTCTTTTCATTCTATCACCAATATAATTATATCAAAAATTAAGGTATTTAAATAGTTTTTTCTTTATTTTTACATTATATTATGTTATAATGTTTGTAGCTGCAAGAAAAAGAAAGGAGAGTAGGGATTCGTCCCTGCTCTTTAATGTAATATGGAGGTATTTATGAAAATTGAAGATAAAATTCGTGAATTAATCGAAGAAGAAATTAATAAAAACAATTATATTTTAGATGAAGTTGTATATGTAAAAGAAGGCGGAGTACAATTTTTAAGAATTATAATTGATAAAGAAGGATATATTAACGTTGATGATTGCCTTAAAGTATATCATGCAATAAATCCTATTTTAGATAAAAATGATCCAATTAAAGAACAATATATGTTAGATGTATGTTCTAAAGAGAAAGGAAGAGAATAATGAATAACAAAGAATTCTTAAATGCTGTTAAATTAGTAGTAAAAGAAAAAGGAATTAATGAAGACGTTATTTATGAAGCAATGGAATTAGCACTTAAAAGTGCATATAAAAGAAATTTTAACTCGCTAGAAAATGTTGAAGTAAAAATTGATAGACTAACAGGAGAAATAAAAGTATTGTCATACTTAGAAGTAGTAGAATTTGATGAAGAAGAAGGATTAGATCCAGAATTAGAAATTTCATTAGAAGAAGCTAGAGAAACACATCCTGAAATACAAGTTGGAGAAAAAATTTATACTGAAATTACACCAGATGATTTCGGACGCGTAGCAGCTGCAACTGCAAAACAAGTAGTTGTACAAAAAATTAGAGAAGCAGAAAGAAATGTAATCATCGATGAATATAACGATAAACAAGATGAAATGGTTACAGGATCTGTAGAAATGGAAGATGTTAGAAATTACTATATTAATTTAGGTAAAACTCAAGGAATTTTACCAAAAACTGAAATTATTCCAGGAGAAACTATTAAAATGGGTTCAAGTATTAAAGTATATATTACTAAAGTTGATAACAACTCTAAAGGGCCTCTTATTTTACTTTCAAGAAGTCATTATGGATTTGTTAAAAGATTATTCGAACTTGAAATTCCTGAAATTAATGAAGGGTTAGTATTAGTACAAAGTGTAGCTAGAGAAGCTGGAAATAGAACTAAAATATCTGTTTCAAGTGAAGATGAAAACATTGATGCAGTAGGAAGTTGTATCGGTGAAAAAGGAAGCCGTATTGCAAATATTTTAAATGAACTTGCAGGAGAAAAAATTGATATTATTCCATTTGATAAAGAACCTAAAAAATACATTGAAAATGCATTAAGTCCTGCTAAAAATGTTAATGTATTTATAACTGATGAAAAAGCTAAAGAAGCTTTAGTAATTGTTGACCAAGAAAATTTATCATTAGCAATTGGTAAAAAAGGATTAAATGTTAAATTAGCATCTAGATTAACAAAATATAAAATTGATGTTAAAACTGAAGCACAAGCTAAAGAATTAGGAATTAATTTAGTAGTTGAATAAGGTGATAAAATGATTAAAAAAGTACCATGTAGAACTTGTGTAATAACAAGAGAAAAATTACCAAAAAAAGAATTAATAAGAGTTGTAAGAACTCCAGAAGGGGAAGTAATAATTGATGAAACAGGTAAAGCTAACGGAAGAGGAGCTTATTTAAAAAAAGATTTAGAGACTTTTAATAAAGCCGAAAAATCAAAAGCATTAGATAGACACCTTGAAGTAGTTGTACCTGCACATGTATACGAAGATTTAAAAAAACTAATATAGAATAGAGGTGTTATTTATGATGAGTGTTTTAGAATATGCACTAGACATGAATAAAGAAGTTAGTACAGTACTAAAAAAATGTAAGGAATTAGGAATTGATGCTAATTTAGAAGACGACCTACTAGATGATGAAGGAATTACTTTATTAGATAATGCCTTCCAAAATGATGATGCAAATGATTTTAACGAAGAAGAATTTATTGAAAATGAAACAGTAGAAGTAGTAGTATCAAATCAAAAAATTGATCATGACAACGTTAAAAAAGTACAAAAACTTAAGAAAAAACAAGATATTAAAGTAAATAAGAAAAAAGAATTTGCTAATAAGAAAAAAGAAATGTATAAAAATAAAGAAAAACTAGTTTCTAATAAAGCTGTTGTTGGGGATAATGTTGTATTATATAAAGAAAATATGACAGTAGCAGAATTAGCAAAAGAAATAGGAGTTAATGGAACTGAATTAGTTAGAAAATTATTTAATTTAGGTGTAATGGCTACATTAAATAATTCACTTGACTATGAAAAAGCAGAACTTCTAGTAATAGATTATGGTAAGGAATTAAAAAATGAATCATCACAAGATGTTACTAATTTTGAAAATTTAGAAATCGTTGAAGATGAAAAAGATTTAGTTAAAAGACCACCTGTTGTTACAATTATGGGACATGTTGACCATGGTAAAACAACATTATTAGATAAAATCCGTGAAGCTCATGTAGCTGATGGTGAAGCTGGTGGAATTACGCAAGCAATTAGTGCTTACCAAGTAAACCATAATGGTGATATTATTACATTTATTGATACTCCAGGACATGCTGCATTTACTGAAATGCGTGCTAGAGGAGCTGGAATTACTGACGTAGTTATTATTATCGTTGCTGCTGATGATGGTGTAATGCCTCAAACAAAAGAAGCAATTGACCATGCTAAAGCAGCTGGAGTTCCAATTTTAGTTGCGGTAAATAAAATTGATAAACCTGAAGCAAATCCAGATCGTGTTTTAACAGAATTAACAGAATATGGATTAGTACCTGAATCTTGGGGTGGAGACACTATTGTTACTAACATTAGTGCTAAAACAGGTCAAGGAATCGATGAATTACTTGAAAATATTTTATTAGTATCTGAAATGGAAGATTATAAAGCTAATCCTAATAGATATGCTATGGGTACAGTAATTGAATCAAGATTAGATAAATCACTAGGACCTGTAGTATCAGTTTTAGTTCAAAATGGAACATTAAGATTAGGAGATCCAATTGTAGTTGGACATGCTGTAGGTAAAGTAAGAACACTTAAAAATGATTTAGGTATTGAAATTACATCAGCTATTCCATCTATGCCAGTAGAAATTACAGGATTAAATGAAACACCATCTGCAGGTGATAAATTTATGGCTTTCGAATCAGAAAAAGAAGCAAGAAAAATAGCTGAACAAAGAAGCATTCAAGCTAAACAAGCTAAACAAGCACCACAACAAGCAGTATCATTAGATGATTTATTTGCTCAAATTCAAGAAGGAGCAAAAGAAATTAAAGTTATTATTAAAGCTGATGTTAATGGTTCTGCTGAAGCAGTTAAAAATTCTTTAGAAAAAATTGAAGTAGAAGATGTTAAAGTTAAAGTAATTAGAAGTACTGTTGGAGCAATTACAGAAGGAGATATTGTACTTGCAAAAGCAAGTAATGCTATCTTAATAGGATTTAATGTTAGACCAACAAATTCAATTAAAGATTATGCTAAAGAAAATGGTGTAGAAATTAGACTTTATGATATTATTTATAAAGCTGTAGAAGAAATGGAAGCTGCTATGAAAGGTATGCTTGACCCAGAATTCGAAGAAAAAACTTTAGGAACAGCAGAAGTAAGACAATTATTTAGATTCTCAAAAGTAGGAATTATTGCAGGATCATATATAACAGAAGGATTAATTAAAAGAGATTCTAAAGCTCGTATAATTAGAGATGGCGTTGTTATTTATGATGGTAATGTAAATTCATTACAAAGAGGAAAAGATGCTGTTAAAGAAGTTAAAAAAGGATTAGAATGCGGAATTACAATTGAAAACTTTATTGATATTAAAGAAGGCGACGTAATTGAAGCATATGAAATGGTAGAAATAAAGAGATAATAATTTATCTCTTTTTTTAGGAGGAAATATGACAAATAGACTATATGACAATATGAATAAAACAATACTAGAAACAGAAATAAAAGAAATAAATATAAAAGATAATTTATTTCATTATGAATTTAAAAATACTGTTTTTTATGCTAAATCGGGTGGAATGGAAAGTGATATTGGCTACATTAATGGTATAAAAGTATTAGAAGTATATAAAATGGATAACAAAGTTATTCATGTTCTTGATAAAAAAATAAGTAATCCAGTATTAATGGAAGTAGATTATAAAACAAGATTAGAACACGCTAGTGTTCATACAGCGCAACATTTAATTTCAGCTCTTTTTCAAAATAATTACAATGCAGAAACAAGAAGTTTTAATGCTGGATATGAATTTTCAACATTAGAACTTGAATTAGAAGAATTAAATGATGAAATGATTGCAAATATTAATTTAGAAGCAAATAAATTAATTAGAGAAGATTTAAAAATTAAAATAGAATATCCTACAGATATAAAATCAAAATATTCAGAAACAAGAGCCGTAATAATAGGTGATATAGATTATAATTTATGTGGATGTATTCATGTTCCATCACTAAGATATATTGGTAAAATATGTATTTTTGATTATGAAAAAACACCATATGGATATAACCTAAAATTTGTCTCTGGAGACCAAGTAGTAAGATATGTTTATGATAAATATCAAATATTAGATCAAATGAAAAACGATTTAAAATCACCAATAAATGAACTTAATACAGCTGTATTAAAAGTAATAGAAGATAAACAAAATATTGAAAAAGAATTAGATACTTTAAAAGAAAAATATTTTAAAGAATTAATCAAAAACATAAATACTAAATTTTATATGTTTGATTTAAATATTAAAGATTTTCAATATTTAGCAAGTATATATCAAAAAGAAGTTAACAAACCTTTTTGTTTCTTAACACATTATGATAATAATGTTCATATAATTTGTTACAATTTAGAAAATAATTTGGATTTATTTAATGAACTAAAAGAAAAATTCAATTTAAAAGGTGGAGGAAACAAAACAAAAGCTCAAGGTGGTGGTGAATTTAATGAGGAAATTATCAGGTTTTTACAAGATGTTGACAAATAATAAGAAAGTGATATACTAGCAACCTAAAGGAGGGTTATTATGTATTCATTTGAATATTATACACAAGGTTCTTGTATGGAAGGTTTTCGATATATTGTTGAAGGAAACAATGTTTTAGATGTTACAGTTTTAGGTAAAGGTGGTTGTCCAGGACAAAAAGTTGTTCTTTGTAATACTGCCATGATGATTAAAGATATTGATAAAATTGTAGAATTATGGGGTAATATCGCATGCTCTGGATCAGAGTCAAAACCAAAAACATCATGCTCACAACAATTTTGTATAGGTTTATTACTTTATAAAAAAATGATGTTAGGTGGAAATCTTACAGAAGAGCAACAATCTAGAATTAAAAACTTTAAACAAATCGAAAACGAAAAAGAAGAAATGGAAAGAATACAAAATAAATTAACAAAAAGATTAAAACCAAATAATAAATTAATATAAAAAGGTATAATTATATACCTTTTTAATTTTTTTTAATAATTTTTATATTGTTTTTTAATTATTTAAAATGTATGATATTTGTTATGGGGGAAATAGGAGGAAAAATGAGAAGTGAAACAATAAAAGAGATGCTTGAAAAAAGTGCAGTTATGTACCCTAATAATATAGCATTTTATGAAAAGAAAAATAACGAATACTACGGTATTACATATAAACAATTATATGAAGATGTAATAGCATTTTCAAACAGCTTATATAATCAAGGACTAGAAGATAAAAATATAGCCATCATAGGTAAAAATAGTTATGAATGGGCTGTAGCATACTTAGCAACAATGAATGGTCTTGGAACTGTTGTACCCCTAGATAAAGAACTGACAAAAGAAGAATTAGAAAACAGTTTACAAAGACTTGAAATTGGTGCCTTAGTATATTCTAAAGACCAAGCAAATAAAATAGATGATTCTAAATATAATACTATCAAAATGGAAACTGATATGTATGAAATGATAGAAGAAGGAAAAAAATATGGAAATCTATTAAAAGATAAAAAAGTAGATCCTAAGGAAACAAAAGTATTATTATTTACTTCTGGAACTACAAGTAAATCAAAAATTGTAATGTTATCTAATGAAAATATCATGTACAATATTAATACATTAGATCAATTTGCAGTAGTAACAGAAAAAGATAGATTCTATTCTGTTCTTCCTATGCATCATACATTTGAAGGGACAGGAGGATTTTTACTTCCACTTGACAGAGGTGCTAGTGTAATTCATTTAGATAATCTTAAAAATGTTAGTAAAGATATGAAAGAAATGAAACCAACTATTATGATAGGTGTACCTAGAGTAGTAGATTTATTTGATAAGAAAATTGTAAAAGAAATAGAAAAAAAAGGAAAAACAAAATTAGTTAAATATGCTACAATGATTGGAAAAGTTGTTCCACCATTAAAAAAACATTTATTTAAAGATATTCATGAAGGTTTAGGAGGACAATTAGATAAAATAATCGTAGGAGGTGCTCCATCAAATCCTGATGCTATTAAACGTTTAAGAGATTATGGAATAGCAGTTATAGAAGGATATGGTTTAACAGAATGTGCACCATTAGTAGCAGGTAATAATGCGAAAAAATATAAACTTGGTTCTGTAGGACAAAAATTACATGGAACAGATTTAAAACTTGTTAATCAAAATGAAGATGGTGTAGGTGAAATAGCTGTTAAAGGACCACAAGTATTTAATGGATACTTTGAAAACGATGAAGCTACAAAAAATGCTTTCGATGAAGAAGGATATTTTTTAACAGGAGATTTAGCATCTATTGATAAAAATGGATATATTGACATTAAAGGTAGAAGTAAAAATGTAATTATTACCTCTAATGGAAAAAATGTTTATCCTGAAGAAATTGAAAATATGTTAAACGAAAATGAATCAATTAGACAAGCAGTAGTTAGTCAACGTGAAAATAAAATTGTAGTTGATTTAGTTATGAAAGATGAAATTATGCAAAAAATAAAAAATAATCCAAAATTTAGAGATGAAATTTATAAGGTTATGAAAGAATATGTAAATGAAATAAATCAAAGAATTTCTGAATATAAACGTATTCAAAAAGTTGTACTTCGAGATGAACCATTTGAAGAAACTTCAACATTAAAAATTAAAAGAAAATAAAAAAATCCTTCTATTGTGATATAATCATAATAGGAGGATTTTTATATGGATAAAAAAGGGTTTACTCTTATCGAGTTATTAGCTGTTATATTAATATTAGGAATTATTGCTCTAATAGCAATACCAACAGTTAATAATATTTTAGATGAAGCACGCGAAGGGGCGTTTAAACAATCAATAAATCAAATAATAAAAGCAATTGAAAATGACTGTATGCAAAGAAAAATTGTAGGAAAAGAAATAATTACACAATATTCTTTTACAAGTAATGGTGTTATTCCGCAAATAAATGTAAAAGGTTCAATTCCAAAAGAAGGATATGCAACAGTAGATAACGATTGTAAAGTTACACTAAATGCTAGTGATAATCATTATTACACTTATACATCAGGTAATAACAATGTAGTTTTAAAAGAAAAAAAAGAAGCTAAAGTATATGGATTAAGATATGATGGTACTACATATACAAGACTTAACGATGCAGTAGGAATGGTTGCTAATGCTGGTGTTAATGATGAAGCAGTACAAAATGATTTTGATAATGCTGAAATATATAGTGAAATGAAAGAAATTACTGATCATCTTGGAAATTCTTTCATATTAATTCCTAAATTTTATATAAAAAAAGTTGTTAATGGTAATACAAGAGAATGGTATATATCAAAAGAAAAAAAAGATGAAAGTTACTATCTTCCAGCATGTTTTGTAGATGAAGATACTAATGCTATACATTCTTATATTTTATTTGGAAAATTTCCAGCCAGTTTACAATATAATAATGAGGAAAAAATTATTTTCAACTCTAAGAGAAATTATGCAGGTCGTTCATCTTGTAGTATGACTCAATGTAGAGAATATGCTTTAAATAATAATACAATTGATATTACAGGCTATCAAGTAGCTGATGTTCATATGCTTGATGCTATAAAAGCTTTATTTTATATTGAATTTGCTACCTTAAATTCACAATCTATTATGATGGGAATTTCATCACAACCAGAAACTTCTTTATATCCAAATGGATTAACAGATAGTGTTGTTGCTTCAAGTGGTTCTGTAAATAGTTTAACTAGTACAACTAGTCCAATGAAATATAGAGGAATTGAAAATTTATGGGGATATATGTGGGAATATTATGATGGAGTAAATGTTAAAAATAATACTGGTGAAATATATATCAATAAAAATGCTAAATTATACACCTCTGATATAACAGAAGGATATGAAAAAATTGGTTATACTCGTGGTTCGTCTGGTGGATGGATAAAAACTCTTGGTTGGGATCCAAATTATCCTTTTGCTGAATTTCCAATAGAAGTAGGTGGAAATGACAGCACAGGATATGGGGATTATTATTACGCAAATGGAGATAATGCAATTCAAAACTATTATGCAACTGGATCAATGGCAAATGGTACACAAGCAGGATTAAATTTAATATCATTTACCTTTAATCCTGCTAGAGAACATAATTATATTAATTTTAGTAGTAGATTAGCTAAGACACCATTTTAATTTTTAATAAAAAATGTTATAATGTTTTTGAGGTGATTTTATGAGTATTAAAGTCGATAGAATTGGAAGCAATTTAGTAAAAGAAATAAGTTATATTTTAATGACTGAAGTTAAAAATCCAGATGTTAGATTTGTTACAGTTACAGATTGTAAAGTAACATCAGATTTATCTTATGCTAAGGTTTATGTTACTGTATTCAATCAAGATAAAATTAATGAAACTATGAAAGCTTTAAAACAAGCTAGTGGATTTATTCGTCATGAATTAAGAGAAAGAGTAGATATTAGACATATTCCAGAACTTGAATTCGTGTATGATGAATCAATTGAATATGGTAAAAAAATTGAAAACATTATTGAAAAAATTAAAGAAGAAGATGGAGAATAATCCATCTTTTTTAACATACGAAAGAGGATAACATGAAAATTATAAAACCAAACGAAAGTCATAAAAAAGAATTCTTAAATTATGTATTAGAAGCTTATTTAGCAAATGAAAAAGAAATACCATTAAATTATAAAGGAAACTATGAAATATGGCTTAGAGATATAAAAAACGAAGAAAAAGGAATAAATTTAAAAGAAAATAGAGTTTCAGCAACTACTTATTTTGTATTTGATAATAATAAAATTGTCGGAACACTATCAATTAGGCATAATTTAGATTTACCATGTGTTTATAATTTTGTAGGTCACATTGGTTACAATGTTAGAGTAAGTGAAAGAAACAAAGGATATGGTAAAAAGATTTTAGAATTAGGTCTAAAAGAATGTAAAAAAATGCAAATAGAAAATGTCTTAATAACATGTCTTGAATCTAATATAGCATCAAAGAAAATCATTTTATCACAAGGAGGAATCTTAGAAAACAAAATTTATTTTGAAGAAGAAGATGAAAATATTTGTAGATATATTATTAAAAACTATAGTTAGAACATCATTATTTTTGTTATAATATAATAAAGTGGTGATAAGATGAAAAAAGAAGAAAAAAAGAAAAAAGAAAAAAAAGTCTTAGAAAAAAAACCTAAAAAAGAAGTTAAAAAAAAAGTTGTTAGAAAAAAAACTAAAGTAAATAAAAAAGAATTAGAAAAACAAGAAAAATTAAAAGCAGCTCAATTGTTATACGATAAAATAAACGAAGAATGTAAAGCCGAAGATTTTTATAAAAAATTAATCGAAGAAGAAGAAATTGAAGATAATGAAATAATAAACGAATTCGAAGAAGAAGAAATTGAAAAAAATGATAATTTATTTATATTTATTTTAGCTATTGTCATTATCTTAGTTATATTATTTTTAAATTTATAGTAGGTATTGTCTACTATTTTTTTATATGCTATAATATGCCTCGTTAGGGGAGAAACTATGGAAAAATTAGTACTTGATGATCTAGAAATAAAAAGATTAAAAATGCTTGGAGAAGGTTCAGAAGGAAGAGTTTATTTATACAATGATAGTGCTTTAAAATATTATCATACAGCACGTTTAAAACGTGAAAACTATGAAAATAAACTTGCTAAAATAACGGAACTTAATAAAATGAATTTAGATAATTATATTCTACCAAAAGGTTTAGTTTATAATAAAGATGATATGTTTAGAGGCTTTACTATGAATTATCAACCATCAGATAT
>JAEIGA010004292.1_pt1 | contig 22056 bp, 14 predicted proteins | sample 9270691 | NCBI WGS metagenome assembly JAEIGA01 (sample SAMN17057246, study PRJNA624740) | gut metagenome | biome: biome; isolation source: fecal sample | host: Bos grunniens | place: China: Xizang | collected 2019 | reverse complement strand
CTCTTCATCTAAGATGTGAAGAAACTTGTTCATTTGCCAGTCACTCACAGAGTGTTTAGTCTTCAGTTTTTGTTTTAGAGCCATCTTCTGAACGATTGGCAGTGAAATTATCCTACTGAGGTCAATAGTTGCCATTTCCATGCTAAGACTTTCTATCATCTCTTGAAAGACGATGTGTGAAGACTTGTCATTGCTTTCTTTTATATCGTGCTCGCTACCGGTGTTCGAGTCCATCGCAGTCAGCATGTTTTCATAGGATTCGTAGTATGAGACCAGTTGCTCATAATCAAAAGGTAGATAGGAAACAATGACCTTGTCAATGAATATATCTCTCTCCCTCTTTGATAGTTTGCTCATCATACGTTTTAGATGGCAATACCTTAAAGGCAAGTTAAGTTTTGCCAATTCATATGCTTCTTTAATGGCGTTGCGAAGGTGTCTCGATGCTTTACTTGCGACATATTTTTCTGAAAATGGGTTTTCATTGTTGAAATATGCCAGGAAGTTCCACCTGTACTCGCTAGCTCGGCGGCATAATAATTTTTCAACAGGGTTGTTGCCAACATAGTTGATTGCAGATCTTACATCTTTTTCGCTCCATTTTGGAGCGCTTCCAAAGTTTTTATAAAAGAGTTTACCTTTACGCCTGGTGTGGGCGTTATACTCTTTCACGAACCATGAAGCAAACCTATCAACGAAAGAACTTAATTCCTGAATGTTTTCTGCAATTGCCAAGAAATGGATATGGTCAAACATGATGCACAATTCAAGCACGATGATGTTTGCCGATTTAGCGCACACAGAGAATATCGTATAGAAAACTAAGAAATCCTCATTGCTGTAAAAAATGTTTACCCAGTTGACGGTCCTTTGATATACATGATTGACTTTGCCTCGATAAAATCTTCTTCTTTTCCTCATAATTGCACGCGTTTATTAAGATGCAAGCAAATCTACAGGGACCATTTGACAATTAGTTTAAAAAAAATGTTACGATTTTAAAAAAGAGAAAAACTTTGTTAAAAAAAGAGAAAAATCTGCATTGGCCTATCTTTCTAAGGGTGTGCACATTCTGGAAAATAGTGACATGTAAATAATTGATAATCAGTAGAATACCAGAAGCCCCGTGCCGCCAAAAGGGAGCACGGAGCTTCTGGTAAGTGATTGAAGAACAGCGACTTGTGTGCCACAGTTTCAGGCTGAGAGGCAGCTAGCCTTCAAATGGTTCATTGAATGGCTGGAGGAATGGGTTGGTGGTGCGCTCTGTTGCTATGTCTGTGCAAGGGCCGTGGCCCGGGATGACTTTCACGGCGCCGTCGAGTACCATCAGCTTTTCGAAAATGCTGTTCATGAGCTGGTCGTAGTCTCCGCCGTTATGGTCGGTACGGCCGATTGCACCGGCAAACAGTGTGTCTCCGCTGAAAAGCACCTGCTCGGCAGGCTCGTAGAAGCAGAGACCTCCGTAACTGTGTCCAGGAGTTCCGAGAACTTTGAAACGCAGATCGCCTACCTCGATGACATCGCCGTCAAAAGCCTTGATGGCAAAGCTGTGCTTGAAATCCTCGTTTGGCGTGAATGTGCTGTCGGAAAAAATTGGGTAGGTGTGTGGCTCCGGCAATCCGAATGCCCTGCACATGCGTAGATTTGTCTGCTGGATGGTAAGGGCTTCCTCTTCATGAAAATATACTGGTATGCCGTATTTGGCTGCAATGGCTGACATGCCGTAGATATGGTCGAAGTGAGCGTGTGTAAGCATGATGCATACCGGCTTCAGACCTTGTTCTGAAACCAGATCTGTCAGCCTGGAAATTTCTTCCGGAGTACTGCAGCCAGGATCAACAAATGCGCAGAATTTCTTGTCGTCCCACACCACGCTGCAGCGTGTCTGGAAGGCGTTAAATGTATAGTGCTCTATGTGTATCATTCAAAAAATCGGTTAAATCACACAAATTTACATTAAAAATTCGTATGTTTGCTAATTAATTGTGAAGAAACTATAAAAATACGATAATATGCATATTGCTATCGCGGGTAATATCGGCAGCGGAAAGACGACTCTTACGAAGATGCTCGCTGCCCATTACGGATGGACTCCAAAGTTTGAGTCTGTTGACTATAATCCATATCTGGCAGACTTTTATGATGATATGGAAAGATGGTCGTTTAACCTTCAGGTGTATTTCCTCAACAAGCGTTTCAAAGATGTTGTAGACATCTCAAAGCTGGATGAAGTCATAATTCAGGACCGCACGATCTATGAGGATGCGCGTATCTTTGCGCCGAATCTTCACGGCATGGGACTCATGAGCACAAGAGACTTCGAAAACTATTCTGATCTTTTTGATCTGATGATGTCTCTGGTGAATCCGCCTGATCTTCTCATTTATCTCAAGAGCAGCATTCCGAATCTCGTAAGCCAGATTCAGAAGCGAGGCCGTGAGTATGAGAAGAGCATCCGTATTGACTACATCACAGGTCTTAATGAAAGATATGAAAACTGGATCAAGGACTATAAGCACAATCTGCTTGTCCTTGATGTAGACCGTATCAAGTTTGAAAACCGCCCTGAGGATTTCCAGGAAGTAATAGATAAGATTGATGCAGAGCTTTTCGGACTCTTTCCAAAGAGTGAGGAATAGCTTCTGATGCGTCAGGACTCAGGCCTGACTAACTCATAAATACGAATAATTATGACAGAAAGAATTACAATCATTGATTTTGTCGAGAAGTATGTCGCAAGGTATTCGGAGAATCCGTTCCTTTGGGAGAAGAATCTTGATACAAATCAGTGGGAGCCTACAACCTATGCAGAGACGCTTCGCAAGGCAAAGCGCATCGCTGCGGGACTTATGGCTCTTGGAGTTGAGAAGGGAGACAAGATCTCATATCTCTGCGAAGGTCGTGACATGTGGGTTATCGGAGAATTGGGAGTGCTGTTTGCCGGTGCAGTAAACGTTCCTCTTTCAATAAAACTTGAGGAAACTAATGACCTCGTGTTCAGAGTGAAGCACTCGGATTCAAAATATGTCATCACTTCAAAGTTTCAGCTTCCTAAGATCAGAAAGATCCTTCCGGACTGCCCTATGGTAGAGAAGGTCATCGTTTTTGATGAGATTCCAGACTTGCAGGAGAATGAAATCTATATCGGACAGATCCTTGAGATGGGAGACAAACTTCTTTCTGAAAATGAAGAAATACTTGTCGAAAGATATCGTTCGATAAAGCCGGACGACTATGCAAACATCAGCTACACATCAGGAACTACAGCTGATCCAAAGGGAATCCTTCTGACTCATAGAAATTACACGGCTAATGTAGAGCAGGCACACTCTGTAATCGGTGTTGAAGAAGGTGACAGAATGCTGATCATTCTTCCGCTCGACCATTGTTTTGCTCATGTGGCAGGCTTCTACACAATGATGTCATATGGTGCGTCAATAGGTACTGTCCCTTCAGGAAAGACAGGTAAGGAAGCCCTCAGAAACATTCCGATAAGCATCAAGGAGTTCAAGCCTCATGTAATGCTTTCAGTTCCGACTCTTGCAAAGAACTTCAAGAAGAACATCGAGACCACAATCAAGAAGAGCGGAAAGACTGTGGAGAAACTTTACAACTTCGCTCTCAACAATGCCATCAAATACAACAAGGAAGGCTACAACAAGGGAGGCTTCTGCAGCTGGTGGAGAAAGCCGCTGATGTTCCTTTTCGATAAGATCATCTTCAAGAAGGTTCGCGAAGGTCTCGGAGGAAACATGAAGTTCTTCGTCGGCGGAGGCGCCCTTCTGGACATTGATCTTCAGAGATACTACTACGCTATCGGCATCCCGATGTATCAGGGATACGGACTTTCAGAGGCAACTCCTATCATCTCTGCCAACTCTCCTAAGAAGCATATCTTTGGATCGTCAGGTAAGGTCGTCTCCCCAATGGAGATCAAGATTCTTGATGCTGACGGTGTGGAACAACCGTTTGGTTCAAAGGGAGAGATCTGCATCAAGGGTGAAAATGTGATGGCAGGTTACTGGAAGAATCCTAAGTCAACTGCAGACACTATCGTAGACGGCTGGCTCCATACTGGCGACATGGGTTATATGCGTGATGCTGAGATGCTTTACGTAGTAGGCCGCTTCAAGTCTCTGCTCATTGCAGCGGATGGCGAGAAGTATTCACCGGAGGGTATTGAGGAGAACCTTGTCGAGAGTTCTAAATACATAGATGGAGCAATTCTCCATAACAGCCAGGATCCGTATACAATTGCCCTCATCACTCCGAACAAGGAGGCGTTGAAGGTATATGTCAAGGAACTTGGTCTTGATCCTGAGACTGATGAGGCTAAGGTGAAGATGCTTGAAAAGCTTCAGGATGAGGTTAATATGTATCGTAGGGGTGGCCGGATGTTCGGCACCTTCCCTGAGAGATGGCTTCCTGCCGCAGTCTGTGTACTTCCTGAGCCTTGGACAGAGCAGAACCACTTCCTTAACAGCTCAATGAAGGTTGTTCGAGGAAGAGTAGAAGAGGCTTACAAGGCAAATATGGAATTTGCATATACTCCAGAGGGAAAGAACATTGTGAATGATATGAACATGGCGTCGCTTTAAGCTGCGCTGAATATAAAAATATAACGGGAGCTTGGATTATTGTCCTTGCTCCCTTTTTATTGTCAAAAGGAGGGAATAATGTGTCTAAAAAGCTCAATTAGTCAAGAATATAGTATATTTGGCAAATTGAAGATTTACCATGCAAGAACACTCTGTCCTAAATATATCACCTGCTTTTTTCAGAAGTTGTTTCCCTGATTCTCCAAGTGTGGGCCTTGGGGATGAATTCTATATAATGGATGCCAAGATAAAGGATTATCAGAATCCTCTGAATCATCCTTGCCGTTTTGATGGATTCATGGTCTTCTATTGTGTGACTGGAACTGTGAAGTTGAGCGTCAATCTTACAGATCTGGAGATTTCAAAGGGTATGGTCTTCATAAATATCCCTGGAAACATCATCAGGATAGACGAGTTTGTCCTTGAGGGCAACGAAAATGCACGCTATGTGTGCATTGCTTTGTCAAAGGCGTTTTTCCAGTCTCTCAATGTTGAGGTCTGCAAGTTGTTCAACGAGTGCATATCTATGATGAGGAATCCGGGAATCATGTTGAGTGAGAAGGATTTCGAACTGACAGGTGGTCTTATCAGCTACCTTGTGTCTCTCCTCAAGACAGAAGTCTCATACAAGAAGGAGGCGGCTCTGTCGGCGTTGTCTTCTCTGTTCTATATTCTGCTTGGTGCATGGAGCCCGACAGCTTCATCTGCATCTTCCGAGATGCAGTCAAACAGAAGCAAGGCCATCTTTGATAAGTTCATGAGTCTCGTGCTTGAATATCACGTTCATCATAGATCTGTCGGATTTTATGCAGAGAAGTTATGTCTGACTCCGAAATACCTTTCGAAGATTATAAAGAATATATCAGGCCGCTCGGCTCCTGAGTGGATAGACTCATATGTGATTCTGGAGGCAAAGAACCTGTTGAAATATTCAAGCACGCCGATAAAGGAGATCGTCTTTAAACTGAATTTTCCAAATCAGTCGGTGTTCTATAAGTTCTTCAAGGCTCATACAGGCATGACCCCTACCGAGTACAGGAACTCGTAGAGAGCATGTGTAGGATATATTGAAATTAAAAGCCTGATATTTATTCCTTCTTAATATTTGTAAATGAAATTATGTCATTTTGAAGAAATATTTATAATGGCTTGCTTTTTATATTTTAATTCCTAACTTTGCATGTGGACATCAGAAATTTTTTTCGTGTCTATTTGTTAAGTTCGTTTTATATACGGCAGGGTTCCTTGGGGAGGGAACCCTGCTAATTTTGTAGTTTGACTTATATTCTTTATCTTTGATAACATTTTAAAATAATAATATTGTCATGTATCACGAGAAGCAAAGCGTAAATCCATCAGCAGAGTCTGCGCTCAATGTGTTGGCAAGGGTAATCCATATCATTGGCGTTCTGATGGCGGTATTGTATTTTGTAAGGCAGATTGCAATATTGGAGACATCTGCGGAATTTATCAATTATGGAGAACATGTGGCATCTGTACCATTTTACATGTATATCCTTTATTTTCTTGCAGCTGTTCTTGTCTATGTTTTCTGTGGCCTGCTCCCGTGGGCAATTATCAAGGTAGTTATCAATACATCAAGGTCGCTTATGAACATCAGCGCAGATGTCGAGGAAATAAAAAATAGCCTTTCTCAGAGAAAAGAGTAAATAATTTTTCGTAACTTGGCCCCGCCTTTAAAAGAATCATATAATTATTAACATAAAACTATTAAAAATGAATAAGAACAAAACAAATTGGGTAGCGGTCCTTACCATGATGTTCCTCTTCGGAATGATCTCATTTGTGACCAACCTTGCGGCTCCTATCGGAACTATTTGGAAAAGCCAGCCAGGTATCGACGGCTCAGGCTTCTGGGGTATGATGGGTAACATGATGAACTTCCTGGCGTACCTCTTCATGGGACTTCCAGCTGGTAAGATGATCCTTAAATTCGGCTACAAGAAGTCAACTCTCATCGGTGTCGCTGTAGGTTTCTTCGGAGTTTTGATTCAGTTCCTTTCTGGTAAGATCGGAGTCGGTTCTGAGATATCAGGTATTCCTGCAAACTTCTTTGTTTATCTTTTCGGAGCATTCATCTGCGGTATCTCAGTTTGTATCCTCAACACAGTGGTAAACCCTATGCTTAACCTCCTCGGTGGCGGTGGAAACAAGGGTAACCAGTTCGTTCAGATCGGAGGTACATTCAACTCTCTCATGGGTACAGTTACTCCTATGCTCGTGGGTATGCTGATCGGTACAGTTACAGCTCAGACTCAGATCGCCGACGTCAATACAGTACTTTACATAGCAATGGGCGTATTCCTCGCAACATTTGCTGTGCTTTCATTTATTCCTTTCGTGGAGCCAGAGCAGGCTGTCGAGAAGTCAGATGTTACAATCAAGAATCTCCTTAAGTACAAACACCTCGTATTCGGTGTTATCGCAATCTTCTTCTATGTAGGTGTTGAGGTTGGTATCCCTGGTACACTTAACTTCTATCTTACTGACACTCTTGGCGTAGAGGGTGCTGCAACAACAGCCGGTTTCGTTGCTGGAACATACTGGTTCCTCATGCTTATCGGACGTTTCGCATCAAGCCTCATCAGCGGTAAGGTTTCAAGCCGCACACAGCTTGCTGTCACTTGTGCAGTCGCAATCGCTCTCGTTATCGGTGCGATCTTCTCGACTGAGGTTGCTGCCAAGATGCCGGTGTTCACAGGTTCAGGTTTCGCAATGGCTGAGGTTCCTCTTACAGCTGTCCTCCTCGTATGCTGCGGTTTGTGTACTTCCGTTATGTGGGGTACAATCTTCAACCTCTCTATCGAGGGTCTCGGAAAGTACTCAGCTCTCGCATCTGGTATGTTCATGACAATGGTTGTCGGTGGTGGTGTGCTTCCGCTCGTTCAGAACGCATGCATCGATCCTGCTGCACCAGCTTCATACATGTCAAGCTACTGGATCATTGTTGCTGCCCTTGCTTACATGCTTTGGTTCGCACTCCTCGGTTCACGAGTTAAACAGACTAAATAACCTTAAAAATTTATAAAATAATGAATTCATCATACGTAGTAGGTATCGATGTAGGAGGTCAGACTTCCAAGATCGGTGTTGTAGATGCAAGAGGAACAGTCCTCGCTCAGACAGTCATCCGTACAGACACTTATGACCAGGTTGAGCCATATATTGCAGAACTTGCAGAGGCGGTGAACAAGCTCATCAAGGAGTCAGGTACTGAGGGCAAGGTTCGTGGTATCGGAGTCGGCGCTCCTAACGGAAACTACTACACAGGTACAATCGAGAATGCTCCAAACCTTCTTTGGGGTCGCAAGAGAGTAGAGTTCTCAAAGCTTCTTTCTGAGGCTATGGGCGGTCTTCCGGTAGCTCTTACAAACGACGCAAACGCAGCTGCTGTAGGTGAGATGACTTATGGTGCTGCACGTGGAATGAAGAACTTCATCATGATCACTCTCGGTACAGGTGTAGGTTCCGGCATCGTTATAAATGGTGAGGTTGTTTACGGTCACGACGGTTTCGCAGGTGAGCTCGGTCACACTGCAGCTGTTCACAACAACGGCCGCACTTGCGGTTGCGGTAAGACTGGTTGCCTTGAGACTTATGCTTCTGCTACAGGTGTTGCACGCACAGCACGTGAGTGGCTTGAGCTGTCAGATGAGCCTTCAGTGCTCAGAAGCCTTGACAGCATCGCCTCAAAGGATGTATACGAGGCTGCAAAGGAGGGTGACAAGCTTGCTCTCAAGATCTTCGAGTTCACAGGCAAGATCCTCGGCCGCTCATTCGCAGACTTCATCGCATTCAGCGCACCAGAGGCAATCGTCCTCTTCGGTGGTCTTGCACGTGCCAAGGAGTTCCTCACAGAGCCTATCCTCGATGCAATGAATGCAAATGTACTTCCATTGTGGAGAAACAAGGTAGAGCTCGTGTACTCTCAGCTCAAGGAGTCTGACGCTGCCATCCTCGGTGCTTCAGCCCTTGCATGGGAGCTCTAATCAGCTTGTAACATAAAAATGGGAGACAGTCCGTCTGGGCTGTCTCCCATTTTTTATTTAGAAGCGCAGGAGGCGTAATGGCTTGGAAATGCGGACGCTGGATGAGCGCACAAAGAGCAGCATCTGGGCTGAATAATACGGAATCATGATCAGCAGAGCGCTGTGAGGAACAGGCTCAACGAACAGGTTCCATGCAAGTATAAAGTCTGAGAATACAAACAGTATGGCGCCAATCGCAAAGAGAGTGCTGCGCTGAAGCAGTGCCAGGGTGAGCATTGTGCAGATCAGGCAGGCATATACGCTCACTCCTATCCTTAGTATGCCCTCCGGAACACCAGGGATGATCAGCGTGAACGCTGCGGCAAGCAGTGTGGATGCGCAGAACAGCACTATGGCGACATATCCTTTGGCTTTTGCCGTCAGCTTTCCATCATGCTCTACTTTTCTATGATATCGGAGAGCAAAGAACACTATGAACCAGATGTGGGATATGGCGAAGCAGGACATCTGAGCCAGAAAATTGCCGTTGGCTCCAAAGTGGTCTCCTGCTGCGGAAAAGGCCAGAGCTACCGTCATCTGCCATGGACAGAGCCATAGTGAGAATATTGCAAGAATAGCTACGGGAAGGAGACTTTTGTATGGATTTGTTACCGGAGAGAAGTATAGCAATACTGCTGCGGCAAACAGACACGCACTGCAGATAATCAACGATTTAGACTTTTTTTCATCAAGTTTCATAATGCCCATAACATCAATATTAGAAAGCAAAGTTACAAAATATATTTATAGATTGCTTACAGTTTGTAATCAAGCCGTGACCTGGCGCATCATTTGTTAACCTCAATTAAAGTGTAATATGGTCTAAATCCATCTTTTTAAGGACTTCTAATTTTGGAATTATGGAAAAATTTCATCATCTTTGTAATTCGGGTAAATTCAACCTGCCCGAACCATACGTTAGTATGTCGTGTAGCATGCTAAAGAAATTAAAAATTCTAATTAATATGTTTAACAACTAAAAGTTCAACCAGATGAAAAAGATTAAACTATTTTTCATGGCAATGGCGATGCTTGTTTCCTCTCTGGCCTATGGTCAGACTTTGAAGGTGACAGGTGTTGTATCGGATGCTTCCACTGGTGAAGGCATCCCTTATGCTGCAGTTCAGGTTAAGGGAACCATGACCGGAGTTAGTACAGACGGAGAAGGATTGTATTCTATCTCTGTCCCTGCTGATGGTGTTCTCGTATTCTCTTCAGTCGGATACGTTAGCCAGGAAGTGAATGTTGCTGGATCTGCTAAGGTCAACGTGGAACTCCTTCCAGACACAGAGGCTCTCGAGGAGACAATCGTTGTTGCCTTCGGTACAGCTACAAAGGAGTCGTTCACTGGATCGGCTACCGTAGTAAAATCAAGCGACATCGCGAAGGTGCAGTCTTCGGATGCGACACGTGCCCTTGAGGGTCTCGTTGCCGGTGTCCAGATGACCACTTCATCAGGATCGCTTGGAAGTTCACCAAGTATCATTATCCGTGGTATCAGCTCGATCTCTGCTGGCAGCGCTCCGCTTTACATTGTGGACGGAATGCCTTACAATGGAGATATGAACAACATCAACTCTGCTGATATCGAGTCTATGACAGTCCTCAAGGATGCAGCGTCAAATGCTCTTTACGGTGCACGTGGTGCTAATGGTGTCATCATGATCACAACCAAGAGAGCTAAGGCTGGTGATGCAAAGGTAAATTTCGAGGCTAAGGTCGGTCTTAACACCAAAGCCCTCAAGCATTACGATTACATCACAGATCCTGCCACTTACTATGAGACTCATTACAACGCTCTCTACAACTACTACACAAACAAGCAGGGAATGTCTCACCTCGAGGCAAATGCAAAGGCTTCTGCTAATGTAGCAGGTCCTGCTGCTGATGGTGGTCTCGGATACCTCATCTACACTGTTCCAGAGGGACAGGCTTTCATCGGTACAAACGGTAAGATCAACCCTAACGCAACTTACGGACGCGTGGTTAACTTTGAAAACCAGGATTACCTCCTCGTTGGTGACGACTGGATGGCAGAGACTTACAAACAGTCAATCCGTCAGGAGTACAACCTCAACGTTTCAGGTACAACAGGTAAGGCTCAGTTCTTCGCATCTTTCGGTTATCTCAACAACAAGGGTATCGTTGACGGAGCAGACATGTATCGTTACACTGCACGTCTGAGATCAGATTATCAGGCAAAGGAATGGCTTAAGGTCGGTATGAACATGGGTTACACCAAGTTCAACTGGAACAACGGTAACTCTGACGAGGGTAGCGCAGGTTCTACAGGTAACATGTTCTCATTTGCAGCGACAATGGCACCTATCTATCCTGTTTATATCCGTGATGCTCAGGGTAATATCCTCAAAGACCAGAACGGTTATCTCAGATATGACTATGGTAACGGTAAGAATGCCGGTATGGTCCGTCCTTCTTCACCAAACACCAACGCTCTTCAGATGGCTACTCTCGATATGAACAATGCTGAGGGTAACGCATTCACAGGTACAGGTTTCGCTGAAGTTCAGTTCCTCAAGGACTTCACATTCACTGTAAACGCAGGTTTCGGTGTTGACGAGACACGTAATCGTTCAATCAACAACATGTACTACGGTCAGTTCGCTCCTACAGGCGGTACAATTTCAGTCGGTCACAGCAGAAGTTACTACTTCAACTTCCAGCAGCTCCTCAACTGGAGCAGAAGCTTTGGCGCTCATAACGTTAACGTGCTCCTCGGACATGAGTCTTATCTCAGCCAGAGCTACTCAGTGAGCGGTTACAAGACTAACCTCTTCTCTATGGACAACACTGAGCTCAATGGTGCTGTAGTGGATGGCCAGAATGCTTCTTCAAACAGATCAGAGTACAACAATGAGGGATACCTTGCACGTGCTCAGTACGACTACGACAACAAGATCTTCCTCAGTGCTTCATATCGTCGTGATGCATCTTCACGTTTCCATCCAGATTACAGATGGGGTGACTTCTGGTCACTCGGTGCAGGTTGGCTCATCAACCGTGAGCAGTGGTTCAATGCTTCATGGGTAGATATGCTCAAGATCAAGGCCTCTGTCGGAAGCCAGGGTAATGACAGCATCGGAAACTACCTCTACACAGACCTCTACACTATCTCAAACAACGAGGGTCAGATCGCGGTAGCTTTCGCTCAGAAGGGTAACAAGGAGATCACTTGGGAGACAAACACCAACATGAATGCCGGTGTTGACTTCGACCTCTTCAGAGGAAGACTCAGTGGTTCGGTAGAGTACTTCTACAGAAAGACTTCAGACATGCTCTTCTGGTTCACAGTACCTGCATCTCTCGGATACTCAGGATATTATGACAACATCGGTGATATGAGAAATGCCGGAGTCGAGCTCGCTCTCAACGGTGTCATCTTCAACAAGAAGAACTTCTATTGGGATGTGAACTTCAATGCAACTCACTACACCAACAAGATCACAATGCTCCCTGAAGAGAGAAAGACTCGTGAAATCGAGGGCTACAAGGGTTATGCAAGCGGAAACAAGTTCATCGGTGAGGGTCTTCCTCTTAACACATTCTTGATGAAGAAGTATGCCGGCGTAGACAAGACAAACGGTCTTCCTATGTGGTATAAGGATGTAAAGGATGAGGAGGGTAACATCACTGGACGCGAGACAACTACAACTTATGCTGATGCAACAGAGTACCTCTGCGACAACCCGACTCCATTCATGTATGGTGGTTTCGGTACAAGCATCCGTTTCTATGGATTTGATTTCGCCGCTCAGTTCACATACTCATTAGGCGGTCTCACATATGACTCTGGTTACGCATCATTGGTAGGTGCTCCATCACAGCCTGGTTCAAACGTTCACGTTGACGTGCTCAACGCATGGTCAGAGACTAACAAGGATTCAGACATGCCACGTTACCAGTACCTTGATGAGAACATCAATGCAACATCAGATCGCTTCCTCGTTGATGCAAGCTATCTCAACATCCAGAATGTACAGCTCGGCTACACTATTCCTGAGAAGGCTACCAGAAAGATCAAGGTAGAGAATATTAGAGTATATGTGTCTTGCGATAACGTTTATTACTGGTCACACAGACAGGGTCTCGACCCACGTTATAGCTTGACTGGATCTACAAACTACGCAAACAACTCGCCTGTAAGAACAATTTCAGGTGGTCTCAGCATCACATTCTAATAAAAGGGAAAAGGTTATGAAAACATTAAAATACATATCAATCGCTGTTGGAGTGATTCTCGCAACTGGTTGTGTGAAAGAGACATTCCCTCAGGGAAGCACTCAGACATCAGCTCAGGTGGCTCAGTCAGCTTCAGCTCTTCAAGCGATGGTGAATGCCATTCCGTCTTCAATGACTACAACCGGCTTCCTCGGCTATTTCGGTAATTATGGCGACCACACCGATTTCGGTTTCCCAGGAATTGCATTCCGTACAGAAAACATGCTTGAGGATGTGGTAACAAGTGGTGAAAACCCTTATTACAACCGTGCACTTGCATACGCTCAGAATCAGGCACAGGGATCTACATACATCTACTGCGCATACTTCTGGGATGCATACTATACTTACATAAAGAGCTGTACAGACATCATCTCTACAGTCAATCCTGAGACAGCAAATCCAGAGGCTCTCAACTACCTCGGAATCGCTCACACATATAGAGCAATGTGCTATCTCGACCTCGCTCGTCTCTTCGAGCCTAAGGAAAACAAATACACAGATGTGTCTCATGTACTTGGCCTGACAGTTCCTCTCATTACTGAGGAGACAACTGAAGAGTCTGCAACAAACAATCCACGTCTTCCAAGAGAAGAGATGTATGCGTTCATCCTTTCAGAGCTTGACAAGGCTGCGCAGTATATCGACCAGGCTGCAAATGGTTATACAAGACCATCTTTGGCTGCTATCTATGGTCTTTATGCAAGAACATACCTTGAGATGGGTGCTGCAGGTGACGAAGGTGCTTATGCTTTGGCTGCTGAATATGCAGAGAAGGCAATTACAACAAGCGGCAGAACACCTCTTACTCAGGACCAGTGGGAAGATCCTACAAACGGATTCAACAATGGTGCAGCTAACAACTCATGGATCTGGGGTCTTACAGTATCATCTGAGAACGTAGGTAACATCCTTTGCTTCACTGCTCATATGGCATCTGAGGGAACATGGGGTTATGCACCTCTCTCACAGATTTCTGCAAGCAAGGCATTCTACGAGAAGATCAGCGACAAGGACTTCAGAAAGCACTCATGGCTCGATCCTGCATACATCGAGAATCCTTCTGCTAACCTTCCTTACAACTATAAGTTTGCTGGTTCAGCACAGGATAAGACAAACTTCCTGAAGGGAACTGATCAGAATCCAGCTGCAAAGCCTTACCAGAACATCAAGTTCCGTCCTGCACAGGGTGAGACTATGGATTACACTACAGGTAACCCTACAGATTTCCCTCTCATGCGTGTTGAGGAAATGCACTTCATTTGGGCGGAGGCACTTGCTGCTGATGGCAAAATGACTGAGGCACAGACAGTTCTCAATGACTTCATGAAGACTCGTATCCAGGATGGTTCTTACTCTTGCTCTTCATACAACGACTTTGAGTCATTCACAGATGAGCTTCTTCTCCAGAAGAGAATCGAGTTCTGGGGTGAGGGTATCCTTATCTACGACTACAAGCGTCTTGACGAGGGTATCACAAGAGGTTACAAGGGTACAAACCAGGCTTCTGTATACTGCTACAACTCAGAGGGACGTTCTCCACAGTGGAACATCGTTATCACACGTGGTGAGTTCCAGTCAAACAAGGGTATTACAGATGCGACTAACAACCCAGACCCATCAGGTACTCTCGTACTTTGGGATGGCAACTAGTAGTTGAACCATTAAATCTGATTTATTATGAAATTCAATAAGATATTATTTTCATTGATGGCGGCATTCTCTCTTCTGGCAGTTTCCTGCCAGAAGGAGGTTGCCTATACGCCAGGTGAGCCGGATCTTGAGAATTGCTACGGCGTATATTTCCCAACACAGGAAGCAGCCGGCAAGCACACTCTTGACCCAAAAGACCCTTATTCTGTTGAGTTTGTCGTAAAGCGTCTTACTGAAAACGATGACATCACTGTTCCAGTGGAGGTTAAAGCTTCAGAGGAGAATCTTTTCGAGGTGTCTGAAGTCTATTTCGAGGATGGTCAGACTGAGACGACAGTTAAGGTTGATTTTCCTAACGCACAGCCAGGTGTGACTTACACTCTTACATTGGAGATTGTTGATCCTGAGTATGCGCTTACCTATGGTGTCAACCCTACATATCTTACTTACTCTGTAATCATTGAGAAGTATGATCTTCTCGGAACTGCTACATTCCGTGAGGGCCTCATCACTGGTTATCAAAGCTCTCCAGAGGGTATTGAGTGGGAGGTTGAGGTTTATACAAATGAGCTGAAGCCAGGTTGGTACTTCTTCAAGGACGCTTATTCTGCTGCTCCATGGCATCCAAAGGATGCTACATTCTCAACTGGATCTTACCTTACAATCAATGCTGAGAATCCTGCAAGAGTATATATGCCTTTCCAGAACCTTGGTTGCAGCTGGGGATATGGTTGGATGTATGCTGGTTCTCTTGCCCCTGAGGCTGGTATCAGCGGTGGTACACCTGCTTATGGTACTTTGGTTGACGGTGTGATCTCATTCCCTGCAAACGGTATGGTATTTGGTGAGACCGAGTATAACAACTTAGAGCTTTATCTCACAAATACAAGCGGTCTTTTCAGAATCTGTCTCCCAGGTGCAGTTCTTGTTGACTACACTGTAGGAATTCTTTCTGGTTATACAAGACAGGGACAGCATCCTGTACAATTCACATTCGGTACTGATGTCCAGACAATCAAGTACCTTGCATATGAGGGAGTACTTTCATCTGAGGAGCTTCAGGCAAAGGTACCTGAGGTGCTTCAAGGTGAAAATGCGCATGTGATTACGAAGGACCAGGCTGATGAGGACGGTAACGTAGTCGTTGCTCTTTCATTCGAGCAGACAGGCAAGTATACAATCGTTGCTGTCGGATTTGACAAGGATGCTCAGCCACAGACTGCAGTTGCCGAAGTAATAAACTATGTTGCTGCTGACGCACCTGTTCCAGTTGTTGTAAATGCTGGCCTTATCGTATCTAACAAGTACGCTCCAGAAGGATATACCACTGAGAATTCCCTTGAGTTCTATGTCTATGGTCAGGATATCGTAGAGGCCGGTATCGGACTCTACCGCACATCAGACCTTGAGGCTGATTTTGCAGGATGTCTTCAGTCAGTAATGACAAAAGGCCTTTTGAATGATGCAGCGTTGGAAATGATCAATGGCAACGGTCTTACTGACATTTATGTTAACCTTAATGCAGGAACAGACTACACACTCCTCGTTTATGCTTCTAACGGCTACGAGCAGACTTATGTTACAACTTCTGCTAAGACAGAAGGTGTAGCAGATCCTCTCCAGGAACTTTACACAATGAATAGTCTTTACATTGCTGAGTCAATGGATGAATATATCGGAGAGTGGGGATATTACGTGTCTAACCCTAAGAACGGCAACACAAGATTTGATGCAGGTTCACCTGTCACAGTGTCTTTTGTAGGTTCACAGACAGATCCTGAAACTGGTGAAGTTTACAATTTCATGGGAGTGAAGGGTCTCTACCAGGCTGCGGTTGATGCAGGTTATATTGAAGATGACACCGTACTCTATGAGTACTATAATGGTACCCTTGTTTCGCTTGCAAGTGACTTTGGACAGTTGGGCGTAGATGTTGTGGGTGACGGCTCTACTCAGTATGCCGCTCAGCTTGCATTCTTCAACACTGGTGCAGGTGGAATCGTAAGTGCAGCTGTTGTCGGTGCTTTCACTGAGTTCGGTGATGTTGCTTTCGTTGACTTCGGCCAGTATAATGCTTACGGCGGATTCGCATACTTCACATTGGGTGCATTTGCTGATCCAGATTACAGTCAGTACCTTGGAGGATTGATGAACATTTCTAATATTCTCCTTGTTGATCCGGCTAATATGCCTGAGCAGACACCAGCCCAGAGCAGTGTTAAGGCTGCGTTGTTGAGTGCTAAGGCTGATTTCCAGTCAAACTTCAATTATGTTGAAAATGTTGACACTCAGATCAGAAAGGCTATCGACAACATGAATAAGAGAGGAGAGTATAAGAGAGCAGGCTTGAACATTGAGACCGCAAATCCTCAGGTTGAGTTCAAGGCGACACTTTCAGATACTTCAATCAAGAAACCGTTCACATTCTCGAAAGAGAGAACATACGCAGAACCTTTTGTAAGGTAATTGCTTTATTCGGGCCAGACACGAGGGATCGTGTCTGGCTTGCCATCTAATACCATTTAAAATGCTACATAAATTAATAAAGTGTGGACTTTTGTTCACGACACTTGGACTGATTTCCTGCCAGAAGGAGCTCGATGAAACATCCCTTGGTATGATGACGTCCGAGAACATGATTGAGTCAAAGATTCTTCACACCAAGGCGGGTGCGGCAGAAGATGCCTTGCTTGTAAAATTCGATTCAGTCCCTACAGAGGAGCTTCTAAGTCAACTCATGACAGATAAAGTCGTGTCTGTTGAGAAGCTCTTCAATTCTGTTCCAGGAAAAGAGGAAATGGAGAAGAGATTCGGTCTGGACAGATGGTATGTTGTAAATCTGGCAGGTCATGCGGATCTTGATGAAGAAGCCAGACATCTTGCCAGCAACAATAAAGTCAGCCTGGTGGAGTATGACATCAAGATGAATATGGCTACGGATGGAATCACCTATCCGTATGAGGGACCTACAGTTGCTACCAAGGCTTCGATGAATGAGCTCGGCTTTAACGACCCTCTTATTGTAAAGCAGTGGAACTACTACAATATCGGTGATAAGTCCATAGCGACGTCCGCATATGCTGGAGGTGACATCAATGTGAAGGATACATGGCTTCAGCTGACAGCAGGAGACCCTTCAATTATTGTCGCTGTCGTAGATCAGGGTGTGGCACATTCCCATCCGGATCTCGCCGCCAACATGTGGGTAAATGCTGCTGAGCAGGGAGGAGTTCCTAATGTCGATGATGACAAGAACGGATATATAGATGATATATACGGTTACAACTTCGTAGATAGGACCGGACGTATCAACTATGAGGATAACATGGACTACGACACTGGTCACGGAACCCATTGTGCCGGTATTATTGCTGCTGTTAACAATAACGGCACCGGCATGGCTGGCGTTGCAGGTGGAACAGGTAATAATGATGGCGTCAAGATCATGACCTGCCAGGTTTTCTCTGAAGACAAGGGAGGAGAAACCAAACATACGGCTAATGCTATCAAGTATGCTGCAGATAACGGAGCTTCAATCATATCGTGCTCTTACGGTTATCGCGGCGGTTATTTTACGTCGGATGGAGCTTTTGAAAGAGCTGCAGGTTCTGAGGCAGATGCTGTCAGATATTTTGAGGCGACCAGGAATAATTCTGTGATTGATGGCGGTGTTGCGGTGTATGCTTCTGGTAATGAGGGACTTTCTTATGCAGGATATCCTGGAGCCATGAACGACGTGATCTGCGTTTCTGCTTTTGCTCCGGACTTCCTTCCTACAAATTACACGAATTATGGCCCTGGATGTAACATCGTTGCTCCAGGAGGAGAGGCTTACCTTCCGCCTTGGACAAGTTATGATGCCCTTATTCTTTCAACAGTTCCGTTGAAGGTGGATAATTCCGGCTATGCTTATAAGCAGGGAACATCTATGGCATGTCCTCATGTTTCCGGAATTGCTGCTCTCGGCTTGTCATACGCAAAGAAGCTTGGCAAGACATTTACAACCAGAGAGTTCAAGGAGATGCTCGTCTCATCGGCCAATGACTTTGATTCTCGTCTGAACGGAACAAAGACTTATTTCAACAACTATGCTCAGCCATTGAATCTTGGTGACTTCATGAAGAAGATGGGTACAGGCTCCGTAGACACATGGATATTCATGATGAAGATCGAGGGAGTGCCGAGCCTTACTGCTGAGATGGGTAAGGAATCATGGGTGGATGTTTCAGAGTATTTTGGAACTTCATCAAAGAATCTAACATATATTTCTGTGACAGTAGATGAGGCGACCAAGACCTCTCTTGGTCTGAAGTCTGACCCTTATATGAAGTACGGACGTCTTTATATCCATCCTACAAAGATGGGATCAGGCAAGGTAACCATCAAGGCCGTAGGCGGTGGAAATGTTGTTGGAGGAGCAAATACAATCGGTGGAATGGAGATTACTCAGGAAGTGAGCATCATTTCCCGTCCATTCAAGAGTAATAATGGAGGATGGCTCTAAAAATAAGGTCGTGTTATGAGAACAGTTAGATACATTTTGATGACAATCATGTCATTCTTTATATTTTCGGCGTGTGGAAATAAGGAAAACGTGGACGAGCCGTTGAATGTAGCAGGTCAATGGGAACTGCTTGATATTCAGACTAAGTCTGTTGAGATCGGTGACGTTCAAGTGGAGGTGTTTATGGAATTCAAGTCTGATAACACTTTTGCAATATGGCAGAAGCAAGGTGAAGGACGCCATAGGAAATACACTGGCACATGGACCTTGACAGGCAGTCATATGACAGGAAAATATTCTGATGGAAAGTCATGGGGTGCAGAGTATGACGTCAAGATAGAGTCTGGCAATCTTTATATGTCTGAGACAAAAAAGAATATGCAGACCTATGTATATTCTAAATGCTCGATACCTTCAGATTTGAAATAATAAGATGTGAGCCCTGAAAGTCTACACTTTCAGGGCTCATTTTATGATTTGCTGAAGTCTTTTTCTAAGTGTGTCAAATACCCAAGGTGTCTGTCTTCAGGTCTTCGATATATTTGTCGATTCTTCGGATCTCCTTCGGTATGTCAATGCTCTGCGGGCAGTGTGCCGTGCATTCGCCGCATCCGATGCAGCGTGCTGCCTGTCTGAGCTTCGGCACGGCTCTGTCGTAGCTCACCAAGTATGCTCTTCTTGCCTCATTATAGTTGCTGTCCGTACGGCTTGTGGCGACTTCTCCTTCATTGATACACTTGTTATAGTGCAGAAGGATTGCAGGAATGTCAATTCCATAAGGGCAAGGCATGCAGTATTTGCAGTCGTTGCATGGAATGGTAGGGTAGTTCTGCATGAGTACCACAGTCTCTTCCAGGAATGCAAGTTCTTTTTCGCTGAGCGATTCCAGTGGTGAATATGTCTTGATGTTATCCTGCAGGTGCTCCATATACGTCATGCCACTCAGTACGCACAGAACTCCTTTCGGAGTGCCCGCAAAGCGGAATGCCCATGATGCCACGCTGCCCTGTGGATTACGCTCCTTCAGACGCTCGGCGATGTTGTCAGGAACTTTGGAAAGTCGTCCGCCAAGGAGTGGCTCCATGATGATTGAAGGTATGCCTTTTTCGTCAAGGGTCTGCTGCAGATATTCTGCATTTGTATTGCGTCCACCAGCGTGCTTCCAGTCCACATAATTCAGCTGAATCTGCACGAAATCCCAGTGGTATTGCTCATGTGTGGCCAGAAGTGAATCCCATCCCTCAGGTGCGCCGTGGAACGAGAATCCAAGATTGCGTATGCGGCCTGCCTTGCGCTCCTCAAGAAGGAAGTCGATCATTCCGTTGTCGACATATCTGGCCTTGAATGCCTCGTATCCGTTCAGGCTGTGCAGGAGGTAATAGTCTATGTAGTCTGTCTGGAGATTCTCAAAAGACTTACGATACATCTCCATGGAGTTCTCCCTGCTGTAGTTGCTGAAGTTTGAAAGTTTTGTGGCGATGAAGTAACTTTCTCTCGGATGACGCTTCAGTGCGATTCCGGTTGCTTTTTCACTCTGGCCCTGGAGGTATACAGGTGCTGTATCGAAGTAGTTCACTCCGTGCTCGATAGCATAGTCCACAAGTCGGTTTGTGGTCTCCTGATCGATCACATCGTTTCCATTCTCATCCTTGATCATTGGCCATCTCATGCAGCCGTAACCCAGGATGCTGACCTTGTCTCCATTGCCGGGATTTGTCCTGTAGGTCATCTCGCCGTCGTTCTCCTTGCCGTCCTTTGGTTTAGACTCGTCTGCTGAGCCTCCGCAGCTTGCAATGACTCCTAAACTTCCTATGCTGAGTGCTGCGCAACCCGCAGTCTTCAAAAATTCTCTTCTGCTTACATTATCTTTCATAGTCTTCTCATTTTGTCATTTCGACCGTACTCTTTTGTCATTTCGAGGTAGTCTTTTGTCATTTCGAGCGTAGTCGAGAAATCTCTATATATCTCTATGTACTTCGTGTCCTTCCACATGGATCGCTGCAAGCGGTCTTGCTGGGCAGAGGTTCTCACATGCGCCGCATCCGATACACTTTTCCTCTATGACTGTCGGGATGAAAACTGAATTCTCGTCCTCCGGATTCATTCTGACATATCTGATGGCCTTGGTAGGACAGTGATCTGTGCAATTGTAGCATTTTACTCCATCTGTCACCATTACGCAAAGCTCCGGATTGACAACTGCATGTCCTATCTGGATAGAAGATTTTTCTTCAACAGTGATTGGTTTTATTGCGCCTGCCGGACAAACCTGTGAGCATTTGTTGCACTCAGGACGGCAGTAGCCGCGCTCGTACGACATCTCGGGCTGCATCAGTGTCTCAAGGTCAGTAGACGGTCTGAGTACCTGGTTAGGACATACGCTTACACAAAGCTGGCATGCAGTGCAATGACTGCTGAAGTTCTTGAGGCTCTGCGATCCTGCCGGAACTATAGGAGTCTGTCGGCAAGGTTTTGTGGCATTACTGATTGCAGTCAGTCCGCCATCGACCTTCATGTCCTGAGCCTTAAGCGCAGCTGCAGTTGCAACGAGGGCTCCAGTTGTTATAAATGTTCTGCGGCTATTGTCATGTTTCTTTTCTGGCTGTGGTTTGCTCTCTGCAACTTTGATCTTTGGTCTGAGAGCAAAATGTACGGCTCCATGCTTGCAGTTGTCGATGCAGTCCATGCATGCCACGCAGCGGCTGTAGTCAATCTTGTGTTCCTTTGTGTCGATGCAAGATGCCTTACATGCTTTTCCGCAAAGTCCGCAGTTGTTACACTTGTCAGTGTTGATGACCGGTGCAAACAGACTGAATCTTGAGAGGAATCCCAATGTAGTACCTACCGGGCAGATGGTGTTGCACCATGTTCTGCCATGCTTCCATGCCAGGATGAATACCACTACGAATGTGACGATGGCCACTATGAATGTAGGAAGAGATTTGATCCACACATCCACTTCATAGAATCGATAGCTGTCAATGCTTTCAGCCCATGCTGCAAGCAGATTGTT
>JAEIGA010004291.1_pt1 | contig 22061 bp, 15 predicted proteins | sample 9270691 | NCBI WGS metagenome assembly JAEIGA01 (sample SAMN17057246, study PRJNA624740) | gut metagenome | biome: biome; isolation source: fecal sample | host: Bos grunniens | place: China: Xizang | collected 2019 | reverse complement strand
TGGTCGGTTCGTCTATCGGTTAGGACTCAAGATTTTCATTCTTGCAAGAGGGGTTCGATTCCCCTACCGACTACAAGAAATATAAAAAATAAAAACAATGGCAAATCACGCATCAGCAGACAAGCGCTATCGCCAGAGCGAGAGGCGCAGATTGCATAATAAGTATTATGCAAAGACAACAAGGAACGCAATTCGTGCGATCCGCAACACAAGCGATAAGGCTGCAGCAGAGGCTAACGCACCTAAGGTTTACGCAATGATTGACAAGCTCGCGAAGATCGGCGTTATCCACAAGAACAAGGCTGCAAACCTTAAGAGCGGTATAGCAGTATATATCAACAAACTCTCATAAGGATAGAAGTCCTACTAAAGGGTTCTTATAGCTGGAAAGAAGTAGTCAACCGACTGCTTCTTTTTCTTTTATGACACTGATAACATTAAAAACCATTACCATGAAGAAGTCAGCCATTTTTCTTTCAATTCTCCTTGCTGCACTTATGGCAGCCGGATGTACATCTTCTCAGAAGAAGTTTTCCGGAAACCCTGTTTTTCCAGGCAAGTATGCCGATCCTGAAGCTGTAATCTGGGACGGAGAATATTGGATATTCCCTACTGCCTCACTTCCATTTGAGGAGCAGCTCTATCTCGATGCCTTTTCATCAAAAGACCTGGTGAACTGGACCAAGCATGAACGTATAATCGACAATAAGGAAGTAAGCTGGGTGTGGCAGGCGATGTGGGCTCCAGCTATCGTGAAGAAGGACGGTGCCTACTATCTTTTCTTCGGCGGAAATGACATGCACAACAAAGGCGAAGGCGGCATCGGAGTAGCCAAGGCAGACAGGCCGGAAGGTCCATACAAGGATCTGCTTGGAAAACCGCTCATCGACGAAGTCATCAACGGTGCACAGCCTATTGACCAGTTCGTGTTTGAGGACAAGGACGGAACATATTATATGTTCTATGGAGGATGGAGACACTGCAATGTCGTGAAGCTTAACGACGACTTCACCGGCCTTGTTCCATTTGAGGACGGAGAATACTACAAGGAAGTCACTCCGGAAAAATACGTAGAAGGTCCTTTCATGTTCATCAAGGACGGAAAATACTACTTCATGTGGTCAGAAGGAGGCTGGACAGGTCCTGACTACTGCGTAGCTTATGCAATAGCAGACAATCCGCTCGGACCATTTGAAAGAATAGGAAAGATTCTTGAGCGCGACCCAGAGGTGGGTACAGGTGCCGGTCACCACTCTATCATACATAACGAAAGGTCAGACAAATGGTATATCGTATACCATCGTCATCCTATCGGCAGCACTGACGGCAATGACCGTGAAGTCTGCATCGATGAGCTTCACTTCGATGAAGAAGGATATATCAAGCCTGTCAAGATGACATTTGAAGGTGTCGGCAAAGACAGGCTCTAAGATCCTTATCAGTCTTCTATAATCACTCTGAAGCCTACATTGAATACCCTCTGATAAGGGTAGAAGCCCTTTCTTGAATATGATGTGGAGTATTTAGGTCTCTCTATGAATGAGCCACCTCTTACGACCTTATACTCCGCATCCGGGAAGGACTTATCCTTGTATGGATACGGAACATAATCCGAGCGTGTCCATTCACATACATTTCCATGCATGTAATACAGCCCGAAAGGATTTGCCTCATGGTGAATGCCTCCAAGCTGCACAAGTGCAGAATCATCCACATCCTGGGCCTTTGGCAGGTATATATAGTAAGGATACCAGAAATCCTCCGGATCCATAGGCTGCGGATCGACTCCCTTGACTGCAAACAGAAGGGTTGTTTTGTCTGCGAGATTATCCTTCGTACCGAAGTCTGCATTCATGTCACCATACCAGAATTCGCTTTCACTTCCGGCACGGCAGGCCCATTCCCACTGAGCCTCTGTCGGCAAGGTTACATTTCTTCCTATCTTGGCAGCAAGTCGACGACAGAACTCCATCGCATCTTCATAGCTTACACGTATGACAGGCTGCTGAGGCTCATTTGCAGGATATCCCTGTATCACATGATCCTTCCACTGCTGATCCACATAACGGCTATCATGCTCAGGGAAGAATACATTATACTGCTGATTGGTGACTTCCAGTTCTCCCATCCAGAAAGCCTTCTCTATCTCGACCTTTGAAGCCGGATATGTATCTGAAGGACCATTATAGCTACCCATCACAAAGCTGCCTGCAGGTATGCGTACAAAGTTCATCTTGACTCCGGGAACAATCTCAACAGACATTCTGTCCTCCCCTGCCTTGCTTTGCAGTTCTTTAGCCTGCTGCTCATCAAAAGGCCAACCCTTTACCTTATGAAGCTTGACCTGAGGAGTTTCTTCAGGCTTCGGCTGCTGAGGTGCAACAGGTCCCTGAGACTCCAGATATGCGGCATAATCCTCGAGTTCCTTTTTCCAGTCCACTCCTGCACCGTTCGCATACTTGTTCATCAGTTCTATACGGCGCTGGATCTGGTCATGACCCTGATATGGGGTAAAGGTCTGAGGCTCCGCCAGGAAATATCCCTTGTCAGGAGCATTGTAGTCTATCCAATTATATAGCGTACGCCATTCCTTGTCCGTAAGCTCCACATTATTGTGGCCTCTCTTGAGCATACGCACCAATTCGCTGGTATTAGGATGGTATTCATATGGCTGCAGAACGACCATATCTCCTTCTCCACCCTGACGGTGCACATAAGGATGAAGATTAAGATACGATGTACCATAACCTGCTGAATCCTTCTGGCCTCCACGAAGGTCAAATGCAGTTTCACCATTATGGCAGGCAATACATGATCTGTCAAGAATAGGCTGCATCTCCAGATCGAAAGTAAATGAACGTATTCCACCTTCCGGAGGCGTAAGCTTGCGTGGTTTACGTTTGGAAGCAAGGGCACGCTTTGTCACAGGTACAGTATTCTGATTCTCATGACATCCGATGCAGGATACGATCTCACCTGGCTGTCCGGTCACCCAGCTTCTCATCCACTGTACAGCAACTCCATCCTTGTCCAAAGGCTGGATAGAGACAGGGGTGTTGGCAGGAACCGTAAAGATCGCAGAACCATCTTCCTCAACAGGAACAGTTCCGAGATTTCTCTTTATATCCCATCCTGACTGTATTCCGTGCCAGTTATGATCAGAAGGACTGTTGACATAGGCATATTCATAGGCATGAAGGCGAAGCTCCTTTACGGTTCCCCTCGGTATGCCACGCAAACCCTCACCTTCATATATATCCTGAATGAAGAAGGTAGCATCCTTCTGATCAAGCTTCACCCTGTCCGGAATTACAGGAGGAACTTCTGTCTTCCTTACAAGGATAGGACTGATATATCCCTCTGATTCAGTCTCGATGATACAGGTCACATTGTCAAAGACATCGACCAGATAAATGCCCCAGAGAGACTCCGGAGACAGTTTTGCCGCTACAAGATAATATTTCTCGTTCAAGACTGTCGGTTTGATGAACTGCGGCCAGACATCGTTTACAAGCTCATCCTTGATAAGCTCCTGAACCGGACGGTTCCTGTATGGTATTTCCTGAACGACTCCCTCTGTGCTCTTCCTGCCCTTGGCCGGATCGAAGATGAGCAGTCTTCCTGAGCGGGCTACGCCGTGATGTCCTGAAATGATGCCGACAAAAGCAGAATTGCTGTTCGGAAGAGGCTGAACATCGAAGGTGCTGTTAGGGAACATGGCACCGCTGCCGTATAAAGCCTTGTTCTCGGTTCCATCAGGATTCATATGCATGACGATTCTCGAATAATAATGGGTAAGATCGGTATATTCCCATCTGGTATACATCACCTTTCCATTATTGAGAACCACAGGATTCCAGTTTGCATCCTGATCGAAGGTAAGTCTTCTCATGCTCTTGTCCACAGGATTATAAAGCACAAAATTACCTACCGGGTCACTTCCGTTTACACATGGCACACCATGATAGCCTATATTGGATACAGCCAGGATTCTGCCGTCAGGAAGATAGGTACCATCATAGAAATCCAGATCAGGTTCCTCGTTCTCAATCAGTTTACGGAATCCGCTGCCGTCAAGCTTGACCTCGAATACATTCCACCTGCCGTCTTCCTGTATCTGAGTGAACATTACCCTATCGGCATCCCAATGCATGCGCAGATCGGATACAGAAGAACCATTGGAAGGTTTATACACCTGCCTCGTCCTGATATCTCCCCTAAGGTTGGAAAGCTCGATGATTTCAGCATTGAAACCACTTCGAGGGGCAGACATCTGATTGCTCCAGTTATTAGCCTGAGTACCAAGTTCCGGAGCCATTGCTTCTCTTGCATAATCACCCAGAAAATAGTGGGCAGCCAAAATCCTGTCAGAGTCTAGCAGGGGATTTCCAAGGAGAATGTCACGTTTGAGTTCCAGTGCGCGGGAAATGCTTTCTTCATCATCAAATCCCTTCTGTGCCAAAGCCTCAAGCTCCTGCAACATCCTGCCGTACTTTTCAGCATCATAAGCCTTATCCGCACACATATCTTCATATGCAAGCCTTATTGCAGGCAGATTGAGCCATTCCAATGACTCCGCGTAAGTCGTCAGAGCAATGAACAGAGACAATGCAAGTGATATAAGCTTTTTCATAACGGTCTACTACAATGAATTGACATACTCGGTTAATGCTTCCAGATCCTTTTTAGACACCTTGCTATCTATTCCATGACGATGTACCTCAAACACTTCCATCATAGTGGCGGCACGGCCGTCAAAAAGGTATGGTGCGGTACGCCAGCACTCACGCAAAGTCGGAGTATCCCAACCCTTTTCGAACTCCACATCCTCACCTATACGGTACATCTTCATGTCCGTATAGTACTCTCCCCCATGACATGAGGCACAGCCAAGATCATTATATACCTTCTCTCCAGCCTTCGCCTTTTCTGAAAGTTCCCCATTCACAAGATACGGACTCGGAACAGGTTTAAGATTCTTAAGATATGCATCCACACAGCGGGCAATGGCCTCTGAAACATCAAAGAACTGAATGAACTTATATCCGGCCCTTACCGCCCATTCGGCTGACGCACGGATACCGCTGATCATGCTCGGAGGAGTCACATGACTGAAAAGCAGACTCTTGCAGTTCTTAGGATTTCCTACTCCGTCATTCATAAGATCCCAGTTCATCGCATCAGTACGTCCGTCACCAGGATGACAGCCATTACAGCTTTGCCAGCCCTGGAAACATTGTGAAGCATCGTTGAAATATTTCTCTCCCTTATGAATATCTGTTTCCTGACGGCCAGGATTAAGGTCCACACTTGCAATCTGCGCAGATGAAGGATCCACAACATTAAGTATATCAGCAAAATAAGTAGGCACATAAATACGGCCATCTGAAAAGCAGAGGGCACGAGGACCGTTTCCCTCCAACGGAAGACGCTGTCGAATTCCATAAAGGAAAGTGAGGTCATAATCCAATGCCGCCTTATCCTCGCATGCAAGAAATCTTTCAAGCAGATCCTTATGCTTTATAAGACTTAATTCATGAGTACCGGAATGTGCTACAGTTATATAGTCCTCATCACAGGCGATTCCCCATGCTCCTGCCGCTCCAAGCTCCGGTTCATCCAGCACTACAGTACCCATATACTCCTGGTCTGATACGGATATTATACTGAGGGCACTTGTATTCATCCAGCCTTGATGAAGCTGGGATGTAGGCACTGTATATCTTCCAAGATTATGGGAGATATAGACATATTTTCCGTCAGGACTGAAACACAGGTCATGAAGGGCATTGCTTCCGTTTGCAAGTCCGATATCCTTCACTTTCCTGAATGAAGCCAGATCTATGACAGAAACATAGGCTGAAACATAATCTACATCAGCACGAGTGTCCGGAAGGAAATTAGCGACATAAAGGCTTCTGCCGTCAGGTGACAAAGCAGCAGAAACCGGCTCTCGAGACACCTCAACTGTTCTGAGAAGCTTACCTGTCCTTATGTCTATTTCTGAAACCGTATCATGGAACTGATTGCAGACATATGCACGAGCTGTCTTTTCATTGACTACCGGGTGACAGGCACCTGAGCCGGTATATACAGAAAAGGACTCCGATCCATCCTTCATGCTCAAGGCATGCAATCTTCCTTCCACCTCAAAAGTGGTGACATATATATGATCGGCAGTCACAGCCACACCTGTAGGTACCGCATCAAGATCATAGGAAGCCTTAAGTTCCTTTCCATCAGTAGAGTACACAGCAACTCTGCATACCCCTTTCTCTGTCATCACAAGGGATCCGTCAGGAGCACATGCTATATCTGTAGGGAACAGAGGGCTTTTCTGTGCTGAAAGAGGCCAAGCACAGAAAAGAAGTAATAATCCACAAAAATATGGAATTATTGATTTCGTCATTACTATAGAACGATTACACAAGCTGATGAATTATCAAAATCAGGCATAGTCATACCGACAGATGCATTGATGTAGGTAGGATCACAAACCATATAACGGGAACCTTTATATGAGATATAATCACCTGAAACAGTCTCATTGAATTTAACTGCTGTTGCCAAATGTCCTGGATAATATATCAGGACGACATCCATTCCCAGCAAATCTCTGATTATGCGGGAGAATAATATTGATCTGTCCTCACAATCGCAATATGGATAATACAGACATTCATCGGCATAAAACACCCTATCCCCTCCCCATAACTTATCATCATTTTCGTATGGAAATGCAGTCTGCACAAAGTTCAGAAGCAGTTCTACGGCTTCAAGCTCTGTCTTTCCTGCTATAGCAGCTTTCAATGAAGGATAAAGAGTCTCCTTTACCTTATTACTGATCGGCACTGTAGCATAGAAGCGCCACCTCATTTTTGAGTCATTATTGACTACAGTCTGAGGATAATCGTTATAAAAATCAATCAGATTGACATTCACCTGAACGGATGCGCCAAGGTCAGGGTACTTTTCGGATGCCAAAGATCTTGGTTCCGAGAGTTTGTCGCTGAAGGCATTTTCCTTAGTGATTGCCATTCTCATAGGCTGCGATCCCTCAAAATCGGCAGCAACCATGCTCATGCTGCTGACATCACTTCCATCGAGAAGGTAGTAGCATCCTGAGTCCAATTCCCAATACGGGTATTCGTACAGTTTACATTCTGTAGCAATGATAAAATGGAGACCTTCATCCAACTTACTATAGCCTATTCTCAATCTGAAGCCTGATTGAGTAAGAAGATAGGCCTGAAACACACTGGCTTCATCCTTATTGTCCGGATAAAGGCTATGACTAAGCTGCTCAGTCAGCTTATAATAGGCCCAGTCGCACAATGCCAGTTCCTTGCGAAGTTCAAGTATATCATATAGGAGAAGTTCCACATCCACAGAGCTGGACAACTTATCCCAATAATCCGCAACTGCATCCTTATTTCTCCCAGTCAGCAACGGATGTTTTGCAGCATCGTATCTTACATCGCAATCAGTTCCATAAAACTTGAACTGATGATGAACATCAACATGAACATCTGGTTCAACGATATTCTCTATCGGATCCGGAACAGGTGCCTGCTCAGGTTCCAGCACGACTGTATCGTAAGTCAACTCCCTTTCTTCGAGCTTTTCACTGAGTTTTTCCTGCGGAACTGTTTTCGGAGGTATCACAGGATCTGTTGAGGCTGGTCTGACCATTGGAGAGTGTCCTTCAAAGCTTTCCCAGTTCTTCCTCAAGAAATCTGAATAGTCAGAATTTGCCTTATCTCTGAAGTCCGCAAATTCCTTCTCAGTAGCTTTTTTAAACTCCTCGAAAATCTTCTGGAAGTCATCTTGCGCAATTGCCATTGACGAGAACGTCAATGGCAACAGCATAATTAATATCCGTCTTAATATTGCGGGATTCATAAGCGATTATAATTCCTCGTCAAAGTCCATATTGTTATACTGGCTCTGGATCTTATCCATTCCGAGCATGCTCTCAAGCTGCTTCTTGTTCTCATCTGACTCATTCTTCAATTCCTCAAGAATAACCTCGTGAGCAATCTTCATAGCCTGTCTCTGATCATAAAGAACGATAGTACGAACTTCATAACCCTTTGCATCCTGACGATAAACAGATGTTCCTGTAAACACCTTGCCGATCTTCTGAGCAACGATGATCTTTGTGTTCTCCAATGCCTTCGAAAGTGAAGCTGTCAACTCAGGAGTTGTTTCATTGTTTGCCAATGCGATGTCAGCGAGTGATGCTACAGATGCTGCGATATTACCTGCGATACGAATCTTTGCAACGTTCTCTGCCTGCATCTGAGCTGCTGAGAAATTAGTACCTCTAGCCTCTGTTGTAACAGATACATACTTTGGATAACCCTCTTCATCGTACAAGCACTCACGCTCCCATGTTCTTTCGAGCTGCTTCTCGATAGGCAGGTTCATTGACATCCAACCATCCTTTTCCCACTCCTTAGCAGTCTTGCGGGCCATCTTTGGAGATTTCTTGTAAAGATCCTCCTGCTGCTTCTTAATGGTGCGAGCCATCTCTTTCTTCTCCTGCTGCTGTTTCTTTGCATAACTCTGAGCAAACACATTCTCTGCACTCATTGTTGTTACAGCCATCAAAGCCACTGCCATAAAAGTTCTAAAAGTTTTCATAACTAGAAGTTTTAATTGTTAATATTTTGTAATTGTTTTTTGCTTTTCTGCCTATATATAGAATTGAGAAAAAGTGAATCTATCAAAAAAATGTGATTTTTTTCATTTTTTATTCTCTCATGCAGCGAACTGCGTGTCCGTAGGCATGACGTCCACTATATTCGCTATCTTTAACATTATGTTGATCATTAAACAATAATCCTATATCATGTCCGTCCATGTCTGATACAGCCGACCAATAATACCCACTTGATCCAGCTCCTATGCTTCCATTATCAAAACTTTGAGATCCAGAAGCCGGATACCATGTTGTTCCATTAAGTATCTGTACCTCAAGTCCACGATTATCTTTTTTAAATGAAGCATTTCTAAAACCGGCTTTATACCAGATTCCATCGACTCCTCCAGTAGGGACACGCCAGCCAGGAGGGCATGGGTCATACTCAGACTTAGTTGACATCCAACGAGTGTGATCCTCTACCTCTGAACCGGTATATAGCCAATCTTCATTCAGGCTATTTCCAAGAAGATATACCATCGGATGTGACCTTGAATAATAGATTGTACCAGTGCTTTGGGATGACATTTCCGGTGATGGCCAAGAAGCTGTTGACTGTGCTGGTGTATTACCTGCTAAACTTGAAGTATTCAGAAATGGATCCTTTCTGCCCCATTGATACAGAAGGCCTAAAGCCCCTGGTTCTCTTGGCGTGGCAGAAGTCGCTCCCAGATTGCGGTCCATCATTGCTTTTGCGCCACTGTAATATATTTCTTCTTTCGGTTTATCTGTCAGCCATATATGCCATGACCATAAAATATTTCCTGATCCGTCCTTGGCCGCAATTACGGCATTACCCTCCCTGAATGTTGACGGTGTAGAAAATTTGATATATCCGTCTGAATAGGATACATTTCTTACCAGATCACCGACAGATGGCCTTACGGCAGTTCCAAAACTTTCCCAAAGTGTCTCAACTGAAGCTACGTTTCCGACAGACTGAGAGCTGTTTCCCTTTACTGCATTGAATTTATAACTACCCGAGGCAGGAACAATATAACTGTTGGCAGTACCTTCCGATGACAGATCTGTATATACAACAGGAGCTGAAGGTCCTGATGAGTTTTCTTTTATACAACGTACCGGACATCCTTTCGCACGAGGATCATTAAATGCAGGGCCGACATTGCCACTGTTGCTGAAGTCCAGAGTGGACGCATATCTGCGAAGTCCCTCACCAGGAGAGCATGACCAACAATAACCATTTCTGCCGACACCATCCAAACTGCCATCTTCACAATTTATACTGCCTGAAGCAGGATACCATATAGTGCCTGCATAGCCAAACATGGCTGAGAAATCCATACCATTATTGGCAGTGTCATAATTATGATTGAAAGACATCGATGAGTAAGCGGTCGCCCACACTCCATATTCTCCTCCATCAGGTACACGCCAACCTACAGGACATGGATCATAGATAGATTTAGCTCTGCTCGACTCCTCCCCACGAGTATCATCTGTCGACTGGCTACCGGTGTAATACCAATCTTCATTATAATTATTATATCGTATAAACGTTGTAGGGTTGGCGATAGTATATTCTATTGTTCCATTGGTTGCATTAGACCAAACGGAAGAAGGCCATGTGATAGTGGATATCGCCTCTATATCTGACGAGATTGAAGAAGAACCGAGGAATGGATCTTTTCTTCCCCACTGATAGAAGAGGCCAAGAGTTCCGACTTCTCCTGGAGCTGCACTGATTGCACCAAGGTTACGGTCCATCATCACACCTGCATTATTATAATAATTCTGTTCCTGAGGTTCATCAGTAAGCCATATATGCCATGACCACAAGATATTTCCGGATGCATCCTTAGCTGCTATGACTGCATTACCTTCCTTAAAGGTCGAAGCTGTCGCAAAATTGATGTAACCGTCAGAGTAACAAACTGAATTTACAAGATCACCTACAGCTGGTTTCGCAGAAGTTCCAAAACTTTCCCACAGAGTTTCAACTGAGGCTACCTTACCTACAGATTCATTGCTGTTACCCTTTACAGCCTTGAATCTGTATAGACCGCCCTTGCTCACAATATAAGCGTTAGCAGTTCCGTCTATAGACAGATTCTCCGAACCATTGCACTCAAGCGCAGCAGTTTTTGTTCTCTCAGAACGCCTGATCGTCATCGGCTTCACTCCTGATTTTGTCTGTTTATCACCTCCAATGAAATTAATCTCCACCTCGAAATTTTCATAAGTGGCAGGAGGAAGAACTATATGAAATGGGGTAGCCTTAGATTCTGAAAGTCCTACACCTTTTCCACAATTCAGCACGACCTTTCCTATAGCAGTACCCATGGAGATGGAAGGTGCAGATGAGTAGTTATATGGCACATGAGCTTTTCCAGCCAGAGGCATAGGATTTCCACTCGCATCTGTGGCAGAAAAGGATACAGACTCCACGATTCCTGTTCCAATAAGGTTCAGTTCAAGAATACCGCATACATTCATAAAGGATAGATTTTCCCCAGCTCCTTTTGCAATCATAGGAAAGGAATTATCCGCAATGTTATCCTCTACGTAAGTTTGAGTAGACGGTAATGAGAAATAGAAGCCATCAGCACCGGACATAATGTCTTCCGAATATGGGTAAAAGGCATAATATGCTGTTGATGGTGCAGCATAACCGGCAAATTTTGCTGACTTTCCTTCTGAACTCTTATTTACAAACTTATAAATCTCCTCGGAATCCGATCCACAAACAGCGATAGCATCACTCTTGCGCCACATTACATTGCGTACTGACGAAGCACTGTTCTCGCCAAGGGAAGTCTTGGTTTGAGGCTTATCGCTTATGACTGCATCAAAAGTCATCTCTACCAGTCCGTCTGTACAGACATTCTCATAAAGAAGTTCTTCCTGTTGGCATGACGCTAATGCCCATAATACGACAAGCGTCAGAATTGTCATTATTCTTTTCATAATTACAGTCTTACCATTCATAATCGGAACCACCCACACCTTCAGTACCGCCACTCACATTTGTTTCTATCTTCATACAGCGGACAGAAGATCCACCTGTACGGAACATCATAGTTGCCGAGAAATAGATCTTTTCATTAGTCCTAAAATCATATTTCATAACATATACATAAGGACTTGTTGAATCATAAGGTGTTACAGACAAATTAGTAGCATATTCACCAACCTGATACAATTCTGCCCCTGGTCCACGATAACCAGCTGCCGGATACCAGATTATAGAATCACTTCCATAAACACCTGAAAAGTCCATTCCCTTCTTATTATAATCATAAGAGCCAATCTCTGAGCCAGCTGCTTTACTCCATATACCATTGTTTCCACCATCTGGTACACGCCAACCTGCAGGACATGGGTCGTAAATTGTCTTTTCTGACTGCCAACGGGTATTATCTACTGCCGTACTACCAGTATAGAACCAATCCTCATTCAGTTCTGTATTGTAAATGAAAGTCATAGGGTTCTCTATCGAATACGCAATAGTTCCCGTCTGAGCAGTAGAGTAACTTTGGAAAGTCCATTCTCCTGTTGATGCTGCATCATATCTACTATTTATACTTGCAGAACCCAAGAACGGATCCTTTCTACCCCACTGATATAGAAGTCCTAATGCTCCGACATCTCCAGGGGTTGCAGAAACTGCTCCAAGATTTCTATCCATCATTGTTCCTGCATTGTTATAATAGACCTGTTCTTTTGGCTGATCAGTAAGCCATATATGCCAGCTCCAGAGAATCTTGCCAGATGAATCCTTTGCTGCAATGACCGCATTTCCTTCATGGAAAGGCGCAGGAACCTGGAATACTATATAAGCACCAGAATATGAAGTCTCTGATACCAGAGTTCCGACAGAAGGCCACTCAATAGTGCCGAAGCTTTCCCAGAGAACCTCAACAGAAGCCACATTACCTACTGATTCAGTACTGTTACCTTTTACCGCAGGAATCATATACATTCCAGACTCTGAAACAATATAACTGTTGGCTGTACCATCTTCAGACAGATCAAAGGCTCTGCTCAGATCACGCTCTGTTGTCGTGAATTTTATAGTCTCACCATATGATGTACCTACAGAGTTAGTTGCATAAGCTCGGACATAGTATACTGTCTCATATTTAAGTTTAATGATAGTTGATGTATACTGACCCTTACCAGTTCCATCAGAGGTCTTGGATGCATTGTCAATTGTAGGATTTTCAGATGTTCCCCAGACAACTCCTCTTGCCTTGACCACATCTCCTCCATCATCAGTGATATTACCTCCAGTGACAGCACTTACGTCAGTAATCTCTTCAACTGGCAATGTAGCGACAACAGGAAGTTCCGCATTAGTCTCAAACTCAAGAACTTTACCATAAGATGTTCCTACCGAGTTAGTCACATAGGCCTTTACATAATACTTAGTCTTACGTGCCAAGCCTTTCAAAGAAACAGAGAACTGGGCTGACGAGCCTGAAGCCTTGATCTTCTCCGCATTATCCGGATTGACTTCTGAAGAAGTTCCCAACAGAATTCCGAATTCACTTGGCTCCTCGCCTCCTTTATCTGTAACCTTTGCATATACCATAGCTGAAGTCGAGCTGACATCAGAAACCTTATCTGTAAGAACTACAGCCAATGCAGGCTTAGTCGTGAAGGTCTGAACTTCGCCATAAGATACACCTTCGGAGTTAACTGCATAAGCTCGAACTGAATAGAGAGTATTCGGCACGAGATTGCTGACAGTCTGCTCATATGCTCCAATCTTTCCGGATACAGATACCTTGGAAGAATTGAGATCCGGATTCACATTACCTTCAGCCCATACAAAACCTCTGTCGGCAATGGTCTTTCCGCAATCATCTGTCACCTCACCACACAAACGCGCACTTCTATCAGCTATATCCTTGACTTCCAATGTCTTGACCTCAGGAACGGAATAAACATTCAGTTTACTTACATCAGCATATGCGATATGTGCACCATCCTTAATGTATGGACGGATATAATACTGTTTACCAGGAAGAAGATCAGGTATTGTGACAGAAAAATAGCCTTTACCATCTCTCGCAGCTGTAACATACTTATTATCAATCGAGAGACTGTTGTTTTCTCCATAGCATACACCCATTTCCGAAACATTCACACCCTCATGTGCGGAAAAATTAACAGAAAGGGATGCGTCAAGAGTAGATACCTTGTATGAATCCAAAGAGTTACCTGTAAACTTGACATATTGAGAAAGACTTCCTACAGAAAGCGTCTTTACATCTGAACGCAGTTCATCATGAGCATTGGCCACAAATGAACATACATAATAATCTGTGCCATACTCCTTCAAAAGTACACTGGCAGAAAATGACTCCGATACTGTTGAGGATATTCTTTCAGCACCGGCAAGGTCAGAACTCTTTCCACAGTAGAAACCACAACTTTCCACTCTGTCCGCACCGCTGGCAGTGGCAGTCAGTGTAACATACAGTGTATTATTCTGCTGTGAAATATTGACTCCGGATGTATTCGGACGCATGTATGCACTAGGGTCTGTCTCCTGGATTCCCATGCAGGATACAGCAAGAAGTGCTACTAATACGGTATATATCAATCGCTTCATAATCAATTTAATTAGAACATCATTCCAATTCCGACTTCTGCTTCGATGTACTTGAAAGCAGTTGTAGAAACACCAGCCGAGACTGCCAGCGGGCCAAATTTGAAAATCATTCCGGCCTCTGCAGCAACACCTTTACATGAGTAATCGCTGACCTCAGCCCACTTATTATTATGGTCCTCCCAATAAACCCCTCTGCTACCATAACCGGCACCAACATAAGGATACATGCTCTGACTGACTCTAAGCATGAAACCACCTGTTGCCTGCATTCTCGACTTCTTCTGATTTCCGGATGCCCAGAAAAGACCTCCGCCATTTATATTACCTGTACTGGTACATGAATATGAAGGAGCAACAGAAACAAAATCGCTTCTATATTTAACATAGCCTCCAAACTTCTTTACATAGCCGAGCATAAGACCATATGACAGCTGCGGGAACACACTAGCCGATGCCATAGCGACGACCTTATCATCCAGAATATCCTTATTTGCTACATTCAAGGTAAATCTGATATCCATGCCTGCCAGGTTATGCTTCATATTATCTACATTGAACCTCACCTGCTTCTTGCCGGAAGTCTTGATCTTACCGAAGTCACCGCTCAAGTCACTAAGACTCATATCATTTACGACGCGACCATCGACATTCATGACAACATCAACTACACATGACTGGACATTCTTACCCAAGCGGATATCATAATCAATGACCAGTTCTTTTCCTTCACGGGAAATTTTTGTATTTCCAATCGTAACCTCATTCTTTTTAGGTTCAGACACAGTACCCTGTGCACTCAGGGCAAGTGTCATCCCGCATAAAAGAGACAAAGTCATAAATATTTTTAGCAATAGCTTATTCATAAGATTATCTGATCTTTTCCACAACAAAATCACTGTTACCATAGAACTGAGGTGTCTGTCTTCCCTCACTGGTTTCGTCAACCTTCACAGTTACATAATCCACAAGTTCTGTCATTGTCACTGTGCCATCCGCATTCTTATCTGCCTCTCCCTGCATACCTACTGCAAGGTAATATGTGAACAGTCCAGAAAGCGATCTGTCATAACCCTGAGATGTCTGGTCTCCTCGTGAAGATGTAAAGACTCTGAAGTTTGGATTATTCAACCATGGCTGCTCCATTTCAGAGGTATCCATAACCACCAGTTTCTGATTGGCAATCGACTCAGACTTAAATGAATCAGAAGGACGTGAACCTCCACTGAAACATGCATCAATAATGACAGTCACAGATTTGGCATTCAAAGAAGCAAGTTCCGAATACATCTTATTAAGACTGAAGCCATAGTCCCTGATAAATGTCTTTTCAACATCGTATGGGATCAGAAAGATATCCTTGCCACCTTCATCTGTCTCCATTGGAACTCCGTGACCTGAATAATAGACGAAAAGTTCAGTTTCTCCCGGATGCACAATTCGTGACAACCTTCCCCTCTTGGCATCAAACATTGTATTCAATTCCATTGATGTCACCTGATTATCAGTGAGCAGACGTACATTTTCTATTCCCATCGAATTCTTGAAATATTCCGCCATCACCTGAGCATCCCTCGCTGCATAAGGAGCTTTTGGAATAGTTCCATCCATATATTTTTCGGAACCTATCACGATTGCATATGCATCTGAATAAAGACGCTCTCCATAAGGTGCGACCATAATATCCTTTATCTGAGAATCTGAAGTCACGCGCTTGTCATCAGAATAGACCTTGGTACCAAGAGAAGCGAGGAGCTTATCAGTATCTGCCTCAACCTTTACAATCTCCGGCTTGACTGGAATAGCATCCATAGGGATAGGAATCTGCTGTGACTCAATATTTCCGAGGCCCTTCTCCTCTGTCACAGTAAGATACACCGGCAGGAACTCTCCATTATCCACATAATTGTTGTTGGCACTCAAACGGAACGAAACCTCTCTTGTCTGCTCCACCAACATACTTCCTACAGCACCAGAATACTCGCTTGTATATCCTGACTCAGTAACAATGAATACATTAGGATCTTTCGACTCGATCTTATATTTGATATTGGTAGCTTCTCCCACACCAACATTCTGCAAAAGGACTGAAGCTCTGATAACCTCTCCCTTCTGCATCTTGCCGTCAGGATTATTATTCAAGGCTCTCAGACCCTTTCCTGAGTCAATGATGGATACACCGTTTATCTTCAGCTCCGACTTCTGATAAGCGAAAGTTGAAAGCTCCATAACAGCCGTAATGTCATATCCCATAGACTCGGATACATTGATATCGAATCTGGCATATCCAGTAGGTACATTGATACTTGCTGTCAAAGGGATTTCAACAACAGATGAGCCTTCTTCAGGAACGTCTGTAACGAAATTCATGGCTCCAATGACTACACCTGATTCCAGATCAGCAGGAATGACATTGACCTTTACACCATCAGCCTTTCCGCCCTTGTTCGAGATGTTTACAATGATTTTTCCTGACTCCTCAGCCTCAAGTATATCATTTCCGTTCGTGTCACTGAACTTGACATCCATATAAAGTTCAGGCGGCATGAACAACTCACTGACATCCTCTATTCTGAAAGAAATTGCATCAGTTGTAACGGACTGTGCACCAAGATTCAATGCTGCACACAATAAGATACAGTGCAGCAGAGCCAGTTTCGCTAGTTTTTCCATATTATTTCTTTATTACTATATCGAAAGGTTTACAATGAAGTTTAGTATCGAGACGCTTCTGCTTTGACAGCCAAGCATGGAAATCATTGTAGGTCAGAGTTCGTATCATACTGTTGGAAGCAGACTGATCTATCGGCTTCGAGTATTTGTTTGGAGAGAAGATCACATAGATGCGATTATACTCGTTATCTGCCTCACAAGCTAACTGGCATTCCATAACTCGCATCGGATCAAGTTCTCCTGAATTTTTCTTTGAAAAGAATACATACCTTTTATCTGCCTCCACCTTCATATAGTCAGATGACAGCCCCCTGTATGGATACAGGCATTGTACGATCTTGCCATCCGTCATATATATGGAGAGATGGCCTTCCTCAGCAGACTGGAAGGAAACATACATTTTATCTCTCTCCTTGAAGTCATTGCTTTCACAATTGTCTTCAACTCCGTTTCTCAATATCTTCGCCTTGAATTCTATAGGTGCAGAAATAATCTCACGTATCTTGCCTGCAATAGTGACAGCAATCACAAAATCATTATTAACCACCTTTCTCTCTATAAGCGGCTGACCTATAGTTTCAAGCCACTCACCCTTAACCTCAGTCTCACCGAAAGTGAAGCTCTCTATTGAAGACATTCCGTTGCCGTCAGAAATGGTAAGAGCTGTCGAAGCACCCACTATTGTTCCGAAATTATCAGCAATCACCTTCAGCTTGGCCTGCTCGACAGCAAGCCTCTCAGCATGTTCAAGCGTCATATTCTTGGGTATGACATACATTTCTGTTCCTCTGGCAGTTATGACTCTCTGAGCATAGAGATTAAAAGAAAGAGACAGAAGGGTCAATATGATTAAGGTTCTATTCATGGGATATTACTCTTTTACAGTACACAACTCTATTTTTCCACTCTTTTCAGCAGTAGCTCCATTGTTGAATGTAACAGCAACACACCAGTCCAGCTCACCTTTATCTGTTAATTCAGAAGCGACTATACCATAACTGTTTTCAGATGACAGGCTCTTATCAAGGATCAAATTTCCGTTCCTGTCCGAGATAGAAAGTCTTACTGACCTTACATCACCCATCTTCCATTCAAAGACAAATTCCTTCTCCGGATTCTTAACTTGGATGCGATATGGTGATTTTAATGGCTTAAGCATTTCAAAGAAGGAATTTTCCACGCTGGCTACAGCTGCAGTAGAAACATTGTCGTCTTTCTGTATTTTAGCCCCGACCAGTTCTTCTGCAGTTTCTTCCTTTACAGACTCCGCCTTTGGGGAAGATTCAGTCTTTACATCCTGCTTGACTTCCGGCTGTGTCTGCGGCTGTGTCACCTGTATTTCCTCAACAGCATCAAGTTCGGACTGCTGCTCTTCAGGGGTCACTGGAGCTACCTGCTCAGCAAGAACATCCTCATATTGTTTTGAGTCATCTTTTCCGTAAAAGACAAGTGCGACGATTGCTAAAGAAGCAGCAATACTTACGATTGTTCCGATAATCCATGGCAATTTCACCACCTTGGCAGGCTTCTTCTTTTCAGCTAAGGTCTTGGCGATAAAATCATCGGATGAAATTTTCTTCAAAGGCTCTGTATCTACAAGACGTGCAGCCTGAACCATCTGCAGCCACTCTTTTGCAGCTGCATCGTCACGGCTCAACTCATTCAAGACAAATTCTGTCTCTTCCGGAGTTGTTTTTCCGTCTATAAACTTAATGAGCAATTCATCCTTCATCTTAGTGAATTTTAAAGATACGTATTCAATTTCGCCCTCAATTGTTTGACTAACCTGTTCTTTACAGTATATACATAGTCTATTGATAGCCCAAATCTATCAGCCACCTGCTGAAATTCCTTATCTTGTATGAAAATAAGTCGTGCGATTTCTCTATCTCTGTCATTGGATATGCTATCGATAGCTTCATTTATATCTATCATAAGCCCGGCATCACTGCTCTGTATCCAATCTCCGACATAAGTATCCCACTTATCACTGACTGATATCAGGCCATTACTGTCTATTTTCGAATGTTTGTATGCTTTGAAGAATCTGAATGAGGTGACTGAAATCCATGTAGCTAGAGACGCACGAGAACTGTCGAAAGTTCTCAATCTTCTCCAATCATCCTCAAACATATATAGGAAGAATTCATCAACAAGATCCCTTATCTCTTCTTTGTAAGGGAAAAGCTTACAGATATGATATTGAAAAATAGGCAAACACTTTTTATAGAACAAATGAACGATAGCCTGCTGATTATTATCACAGACTGCATCAATTAGTTCTACGTCAGAATATGTTTCCATAGGTTCGCCGAAAAGACTTTGAGAACACTCAATCGAATATCACGGTCACAAATATAAAAAATATAAATGTAAAAAGCCACGGAGACTCCTAAAAGAGAACTCCGTGGCTTTATTTAATTAGGCTTATGCCGTCTATTTTACATCATTCCACCCATTCCTGCGCCTGCTGGCATTGCTGGTGCCGGTTCTGGAATATCAACGATTGCACACTCTGTAGTAAGGAACATTCCTGCTACTGAAGCAGCATTCTCAAGAGCTACTCGTGACACCTTGGTAGGGTCGATCACGCCAGCCTCGAACATGTTCACATACTCGTCAGTACGGGCATTGTAACCGAAGTCACCCTCGCCCTCGCGGATCTTGTTAACGATTACGCTACCCTCTACACCTGCGTTCGCTGCAATCTGGCGAAGAGGTTCCTCGATAGCACGAGCCACGATATTGATACCTGTAGTCTCATCCTCGTTGTCACCCTTCATACCTGCAAGAACCTGAGATGCACGGATATATGCAACTCCACCTCCTGGTACGATTCCTTCCTCGACTGCTGCACGTGTTGCGCTGAGTGCATCCTCTACTCTATCCTTCTTCTCCTTCATCTCAACCTCAGTAGCTGCACCTACATAAAGAACAGCAACACCACCGGCGAGCTTTCCAAGACGCTCCTGGAGCTTCTCGCGATCGTAGTCTGACTTTGTAAGCTCGATCTGCTTGCGGATGAGCTCTGCACGCTCACGGATAGCCTCAGGCTCACCTGCTCCGCTTACAACTGTTGTATTATCCTTGGTCACTACAACCTTCTCTGCCTTTCCGAGCATTCCGAGAGTTGTAGTCTCGAGTGAATAACCGCTCTCCTCAGAGATAACTACACCACCTGTAAGGATGGCGATATCCTGAAGCATTTCCTTACGACGGTCACCGAAGCCAGGAGCCTTTACTGCTGCCACCTTGAGTGTACCGCGAAGCTTGTTCACTACGAGTGTAGAAATCGCGCTGCTGTCAACATCCTCAGCGATTACGAAAAGTGATCTTCCCTCACGTACAACTGCCTCAAGAACAGGAAGAAGCTCATTCATAGTCGAGATCTTCTTATCAGTGATGAGGATATATGGATTCTCGAGTACAGCCTCCATCTTGTCACCGTCTGTCATGAAATATGGTGAAAGGTAACCTCTATCGAACTGCATACCCTCGACAACCTTAACCTCTGTCTCTGTTCCCTTAGCCTCCTCAACTGTGATGACACCGTCCTTCTTCACCTTTGACATTGCGTCAGCGATGAGCTTTCCGATGAAGTTATCATTGTTTGCCGAGATTGTACCTACCTGCTCGATCTTAGCATAGTCCTCGCCAACCTCCTGGCTCTGAGCGCGGAGGCTTTCAACTACAGCAGTAACTGCCTTGTCGATACCTCTCTTGAGGTCCATAGGGTTTGCACCTGCTGTAACGTTCTTGAGACCTACATTGATGATGGCCTGAGCAAGAACTGTTGCAGTTGTAGTACCGTCACCAGCCTGGTCATTAGTCTTTGAAGCAACTTCCTTTACCATCTGTGCTCCCATGTTTGCAAATCTGTCCTCGAGCTCAATCTCCTTTGCTACAGTTACGCCGTCCTTAGTAACCTGAGGTGCGCCGAACTTCTTCTCGATCACCACATTACGACCCTTAGGACCAAGAGTCACCTTTACTGCATTTGCAAGAGCATCAGCACCCTCCTTCATCTGGGCACGTGCATCTACATTGAATTTGATATCTTTTGCCATAATGTTCTATTCTTTTTTTGTATCCTTCGCAAAGCGTCGGATCATATTTTTATTCAGTAGACAAAGTTTATTAGAGGATTGCCAAAATGTCAGACTGCTTCATGATAAGATAGTCCTTACCCTCAACTGAAACCTCTGTACCAGCATATTTGCCATAGATTACGACATCACCGACCTTTACCTCCATCGGCTCGTCCTTCTTGCCCGGACCAGCCGCAACGACTGTTCCCTGCTGTGGTTTCTCCTTTGCTGTTTCAGGAATATAGAGTCCCGAAGCTGTCTGTGTCTCGGCTGCCTTTGGCTCGATGACAACTCTGTCTGCTAATGGTCTGATCATAGTATTTATTGTTTTAATTAATTTTCAAATCAAGTCTCCAGGTCAGGCTTCACCTTCCTCAGGATGACACCGGGCGGTATAAGACAAAAGAAATGCCAGCCCCGAGAGACTGACATTTTGTCACTCCGTATGGAGCTTTATTTGACACTGAACCTGTAAACGCAGGTATGTGTATATTTTTCACCAGGATTCAACAATGTTGAAGGGAAGTTGTCATGATGAGGTGTGTCAGGGTACTTCTGAGTCTCAAGTGCGATAGACTCGCGGAACTTGAGAGCCTTGCCATACTTACCGTTTGACTTTCCATCGAAGAAGTTTCCGCTGTAGAACTGCATGGCAGGCTGATCTGTGTAGACCTCAAGGAAACGTCCTGAAGCTGGTTCATATACAGAAGCTGCGAACTCAAGCTGGTCAGGAGTCTTACGGTCGAGAACCCAGTTGTGGTCATATCCAAGACCATTCTTGAGCTGCTCATCATCAGCCTCGATACGCTCACCGATAGCATGAGGCTCACGGAAATCGAATGGAGTACCTGTAACGTCAGCCACCTCTCCGGAAGGTATAAGTACCTCATTTACAGGAGTAGTATGAGACGCATTGATAACCATCACATTGTCAGTGATTGTACCGTTACCCTCTCCTTTGAGGTTGAAGAAAGAGTGGTGAGATATATTCACATGAGTAGCTTTGTCAGTCTCAGCT